>BNJS01002795.1_pt1:937500-996804 | contig 996804 bp, 1032 predicted proteins | sample 8540461 | NCBI WGS metagenome assembly BNJS01 (sample SAMD00202454, study PRJDB9452) | human saliva metagenome | isolation source: human saliva | place: Japan
GCGGTTCGATTCCGTCTCGCGCCATTTGTTTATATTTTGGAAGGGTAGCGAAGAGGCTAAACGCGGCGGACTGTAAATCCGCTCCTTCGGGTTCGGGGGTTCGAATCCCTCCCCTTCCATAGTTACGGGCATAGTTTAAAGGTAGAACTAAGGTCTCCAAAACCTTCAGTGTGGGTTCAATTCCTACTGCCCGTGTTAGTAAAGTGGCGAATGTGGTGAAGTGGTTAACACATCAGATTGTGGCTCTGACATTCGGGGGTTCGATTCCCCTCATTCGCCTATATATTTGGGGTATAGCCAAGCGGTAAGGCAAGGGACTTTGACTCCCTCATGCGTTGGTTCGAATCCAGCTACCCCAGTTATACTTTGCCGGCGTGGCGGAATTGGCAGACGCGCTGGACTCAAAATCCAGTGTCCGCAAGGACGTGCCGGTTCGACCCCGGCCGCCGGTATAAGTTACACTCCTTAAGGAGTGTTTTTTTGTCTATAGGAGTTTATTTTTTATGTCTGATAAATTTCAGCTTCTCTTAAAACAAATTCGTTTTCCTGAAGATCACGATGCTTTTAAAGAAATTAAAGATGGTTCTATCGAAACAGTAAAGCTATTTAAATCAAAACGCCAATGGTTCTTTGTTTTTTCTTTTCCTAGTGTTCTGTCTTATGAGTCTTTTGGTCTTTTTGATAGTTTACTTCACTCTTCTTTTAATTCTTTAGGTGCTAAAGCTTCTTTTGAGATTCGTTTAGTTTCTACTGCTTGCGATGATTCTTTACTTGGAGATTACTTTTCATATGCTTTAGATAGTTTAAAAGTGTCACACTTTTCTATTTATTCTTTATTCTCAAATCTAAAGGTTGAGATTTCGAATAATAGTATTTTTGTTAAGGCTCCAGAGCATATTATAAAGGAAAATTTACAGGATAGATTTATTTCTTTGATATCTAAATCTCTTTCTCAAGTTGGTTTATCTGATGTATCCATTTCTGTTGTCGAAGATAAGGAAGCTTCATCTTCTTTAGAAGAGGCTTACCAAACAAATAAGGATTCTTTACAAGAACAAGCTGAGTCTCAGGCTAGACAGGCGCTTCAATCTATTCTTGAAAGTGCCCCAGCACCGAAACCTGTGACCGAACCATCACAAAATTTTGCTGAGAAACAAAGTCAACGTCAAGCTAGTTTTGATAAGGCTGAAATAACGCCAATGGTTGATATTAATTCTGAAGAGAATCGGGTTGTTTTTGAAGGATATATTTTTGATGTAGAGCAACGTGAAACTAAGACGGGTCGAATTATTATTAATTTCAAGGTAACTGATTATACATCTAGTTTTGCTATGCAACGATGGGTCAAAGATAGTGATGAGCTCGCTAAGTTCGATATGATAAAAAAGGGGAACTGGGTTAGGGTTCGTGGCCGTATCGAGAATAATCCTTTCACTCATAGTCTGACTATGAATGTGCAAGATATTAAAGAAATTTCACATACTCCTCGTAAGGATTTGATGCCTGAGGGACAAAAGCGTGTGGAATTTCATGCGCATACCAACATGTCGACTATGGATGCAATGCCAACTGTTGAAGATCTTATTGATACAGCGGCTTCTTGGGGACATCCAGCAGTTGCCATTACTGACCATGCTAATGTTCAGAGTTTTCCTCATGGCTACCATAGGGCTAAGAAAGCTGGGATTAAGGCTATTTTTGGTCTTGAAGCCAATCTTGTTGAGGATAAAGTTCCTATTGTTTATAATTCCCAGAATTTGGAATTAAAAGAAGCAACTTATGTTGTATTTGACGTTGAGACAACGGGCTTGTCTGCTGTTCATAATGATTTGATTCAGATTGCGGCATCAAAAATGCATAAAGGTAATATTATTGAGCAATTTGATGAATTCATAGACCCAGGCCATCCTCTTTCTGCATTTACTACTGAGTTGACTGGTATTACTGATAATCATGTTAAAGGTGCTAAACCTTTAGTGCAAGTTTTACAGGAGTTTCAAGAATTCTGTCAAGGAACTGTGCTAGTGGCTCATAATGCGACCTTTGACGTTGGTTTATGAATGCCAATTACGAAAGACATCAGTTACCAACAATTTCACAACCGGTTATTGATACTTTAGAATTTGCACGAAATCTTTATCCTGAGTATAAGCGTCATGGTTTGGGGCCTTTGACGAAGCGGTTTGGTGTGGCTTTGGATCATCACCATATGGCCAATTATGATGCAGAAGCTACGGGTCGTTTGTTGTTTATCTTCATAAAAGATGTGTTTGATAAGCACGGTTTGACTAATCTGGAACAGTTGAACACGGAGTTGGTTTCTGAAGATTCGTATAAAAAGTCTCGTGTTAAACATGCGACGCTATATGTTCAGAATCAAACTGGCTTGAAGAATATCTTTAAGTTGGTAAGTTTATCAAATGTCTCATACTTTGAGGGAGTAGCACGTATTCCTCGTACGGTCTTAGATGAGTATCGTGAGGGAATTATTGTAGGTTCTGCTTGTGCTGATGGTGAGGTTTTTGATACGCTTCTGTCTCACGGTATTGACAAGGCGGTTGAAGTTGCTAAATATTATGACTTTATTGAAGTTATGCCACCGGCAATTTATGCGCCCTTGATTGCAAAGGATTTAATCAAGGATGAGGCGGCTATAGAACAACTGATTCGAGATTTAATTGAAGTCGCTAATCGTCTGGACAAACCTGTGCTGGCTACAGGAAATGTACACTATATCAACCCTGAGGATGCCATTTATCGTGAAATCATTGTTCGCGCTTTGGGACAAGGAGCTATGATTAATAGGCCAATTGGTAAGGGAGAAAATGCAAAACCTGCTCCTTTACCTGAAGCTCATTTTAGGACAACTAACGAGATGCTAGACGACTTTGCCTTTAGGAAAAGACTTAGCCTATGAAATTGTTGTAACTAATACGCAGGCTATGGCAAATCAAATTGAAGAGGTTGAGGTTGTCAAAAAAGACTTGTACACACCTTTCATTGATCGTGCGGAAGAACAGGTTGCGGAGATGACATATGCTAGAGCGTTTGAGCTCTATGGTAATCCTTTGCCTGATATTATTGACCTGCGAATTGAGAAAGAGTTGTCTTCAATTCTTGGTAATGGATTTGCCGTAATCTACCTGGCTTCGCAGATGCTAGTTAACCGTTCAAATGAACGTGGCTACCTAGTTGGTTCGCGTGGATCTGTCGGATCTAGTTTTGTTGCGACGATGATTGGAATTACTGAGGTCAATCCGATGCCGCCACATTATCTATGTCCTAATTGTCAACACTCAGAGTTCATTACAGATGGATCTTATGGATCTGGCTTCGATTTGCCTGATAAGGAATGTTCAGAATGTGGAACGGAGTATAAAAAAGATGGTCAGGATATTCCTTTCGAGACCTTCCTAGGTTTTGATGGGGATAAGGTTCCTGATATCGATTTGAACTTCTCCGGTGATGATCAACCATCAGCCCACTTGGACGTTCGTGATATTTTTGGAGAGCAATATGCTTTTCGTGCCGGAACAGTAGGAACTGTTGCAGATCGGACGGCTTATGGTTTTGTTAAAGGTTACGAACGTGATTACAATAAGTTTTACCGTGATGCCGAGGTCGATCGTTTAGCCATGGGGGCTGCGGGTGTTAAGCGAAACACAGGTCAGCACCCGGGTGGTATTGTTGTTATTCCAAATTATATGGATGTCTATGATTTCACACCTGTTCAATATCCGGCAGATGATGTAACGGCTGCCTGGCAGACGACTCACTTTAACTTCCACGATATTGATGAGAACGTGTTGAAGCTTGATATTCTGGGACATGATGATCCGACTATGATTCGTAAGTTGCAGGATTTATCAGGAATCGATCCAAAAGATATTCGAGCAGATGATCCAGATGTGATGAAACTTTTTTCAGGGACTGATATTTTAGGGGTAACACCTGAACAGATTGGGACACCAACGGGAATGTTGGGAATCCCTGAGTTTGGGACTAACTTTGTTCGTGGTATGGTCGACGAGACGCATCCGACGACCTTTGCGGAACTCTTACAGTTATCTGGTTTGTCCCACGGAACAGACGTTTGGTTAGGTAATGCACAAGATTTGATTAAGGAAGGTATCGCCACTCTGAAAACAGTTATCGGTTGTCGTGATGATATCATGGTATACCTAATGCATGCGGGATTAGATCCTAAGATGGCCTTCACGATCATGGAACGTGTGCGTAAGGGGATGTGGTTGAAGATTTCCGAAGAAGAGCGTAATGGCTATATTCAAGCCATGCGTGAAAATAATGTTCCAGACTGGTACATTGAATCTTGTGGTAAAATCAAGTACATGTTCCCTAAAGCCCATGCGGCAGCCTACGTTATGATGGCCCTACGTGTAGCTTATTTCAAAGTGCACCATCCTATTTATTACTATTGTGCCTACTTCTCAATTCGAGCTAAAGCATTCGAGCTTAAGACGATGTCTGCGGGTCTTGATGCTGTTAAAGCTCGAATGGAAGATATTAAGGAGAAGCGCCAACGAAATGAAGCGACTAATGTTGAAAATGACTTATTTACGACGCTTGAAATTGTCAATGAAATGTTAGAACGTGGCTTTACCTTTGGTCAGTTGGATCTTTATAAGAGTCAGGCAACTGAATTTTTGATTGAAGGAGATACCTTGATTCCACCGTTTATTGCACTTGAAGGTTTGGGTGAGAATGTTGCTAAGCAAGTGGTTGCTGCGCGTGAAGAAGGGGAGTTCCTTTCCAAGACAGAATTGCGTAAACGAGGAGGCCTGTCATCAACCTTGGTTGAAAAATTGGATGAAATGGGAATCCTAGGAAATATGCCAGAAGATAATCAATTAAGTCTTTTTGATGATTTCTTTTAATGGCTGAAGAGAATTGTCATCAACTTTGAGAGAATGGAGTCAGTCTCCGTTCTCTTTTTGTTTAGGGGGCTGCATGTGATGCTAAAAAGCCAAAGCTGAGAGGAAACCTTTTTCTTCGTCTTATGGTATACTGATAGAAAATTATAGTTTCAAGGAGTTAATCATGGTTTTACCAAATTTTAAAGAAAATCTTGAGAAATATGCTAAATTACTGGTTGCTAATGGGATTAATGTGCAACCTGGTCACACAGTGGCCTTGAGCATTGATGTAGAACAAGCAGAGCTAGCTCATCTCTTAGTTAAAGAAGCCTATGCTTTAGGAGCAGCTGAGGTAATCGTTCAATGGTCAGATGATATTATTAATCGCGAGCGCTTCTTGCATGCTGATATGGACCGCATCGAAGAGGTTCCTGCCTATAAAAAAGCTGAAATGGAATATTTGTTAGCCAAGAAGGCAAGTCGCTTAGGCGTTCGTTCATCAGATCCAGGTGCCCTTAATGGTGTAGCTCCTGAACGTTTATCTGCTCATGCTAAAGCTACTGGGGTGGCCTTTAAACCTATGCAGGTGGCAACTCAGTCTAATAAGGTTAGTTGGACTGTAGCTGCTGCAGCTGGTAAGGAATGGGCTAAGAAGGTCTTTCCTGATGCTTCGAGTGATGAGGAAGCTGTAGATTTACTTTGGGATCAAATTTTCAAGACCTGTCGTGTTTATGAAGAGGATCCTGTACGTGCCTGGAAGGAACATGCTGACCGTTTGGATGCTAAAGCACGCCTACTCAATGAGGCACAATTCTCAGCCTTACACTACCAAGCACCTGGAACAGATTTGACTCTAGGATTGCCTAAAAACCATGTTTGGGAGTCTGCAGGTGCCATTAATGCGCAAGGTGAGGGTTTCCTTCCTAATATGCCAACAGAAGAGGTCTTTACGGCACCAGATTTTCGTCGTGCAGATGGTTATGTCTCAAGCACAAAGCCTCTAAGCTACAATGGTAATATTATTGAGGGAATCAAGGTAACCTTCAAAGATGGTGAAATTGTAGATACCACAGCGGACCAAGGTGATGAAGTGATGAAGAATCTCGTCTTCAACAATAATGGGGCGCGTGCTCTAGGTGAATGTGCTTTGGTACCAGATCCAAGTCCTATTTCACAGTCAGGCATCACTTTCTTTAACACTCTTTTTGATGAGAATGCATCCAACCACCTAGCTATTGGAGCAGCCTATGCTACCAGTGTTGAGGGGGGGGCAGACATGACAGAAGAGGAGCTTAAGGAAGCTGGTCTTAATCGTTCTGATGTACACGTAGACTTTATGATTGGTTCAAATCAAATGGATATTGATGGTATCCGCCAAGATGGTAGTCGTGTACCAATCTTCCGAAATGGGGATTGGGTAATCTAAGAGTGATGGAGGATTTCTCATGATTGGAAGTATGATAGTTGGTTTTCTCATTGGCCTTATTGCCTCTGCTATATCAAATAGGGGTGAACGTATGGGCTGTATTGGCAAGACCTTTGTTGGATGGCTAGGTGCTTTTGTTGGTCAGCTTCTTTTTGGAAATTGGGGACCGATGTTAGCAGATACTGCTATAGTCCCTTCGGTGCTAGGTGCTGTTATCTTATTAGCCCTTTTTTGGAATCGTAATAGTTAGAAATGAAAGAGTTCTGAGGTATTGGTTAGATATCTAAGGACTCTTTTTTCTTATTTTTTCATTTTCATATACCACTTTTAGAAAAACTGTGGTAGAGTAATAAAAACAGCATCTATTTGGAAAGGACTAGAAATGAGTGACTTAGATAAAAACATGGCTGTAAAAAGTATGGTAGTTATGCGTAAGGCTTTTCGTACCATCGATGCCAAGGTTTCTGAGACCTTTAAAGAATTTAATTTGACACCAACTCAATTTGGGGTCATGGACGTGCTAAATGCCAAAGGACGTATGAAGATTGGCGAATTAATTGATCGCATGCTTGCTACCTCCGGTAATATGACTGTCGTCATTAAAAATATGGAGAAAAAAGGCTGGCTGACGCGAGAAGCCTGCCAAACAGATAAGCGTGCTTTCGAGGTTGATTTGACGGATGAGGGACGTCGTATTATTCAAGCAGCAATCCCCCCACATCAGCGAGCTATTGAAGAGACTTTTTCCGTTCTGACACCTGAAGAGCAGGCACAGTTGGTAGAGCTACTGAAACAATTTAAGAATGTCTGAGTATATTTCTTTATATTTCTAATGAAATCGCATATATTACTATGTAGTATTAATTGTTAATTGTTAGAAATACAAAGGAAATGTATCATGAAAAACATTCTATTTATCGTTGGGTCCCTTCGTAAGGGATCATTTAACCACCAATTAGCAAAAGAAGCTGAGAAAATGCTAGCTGATAAAGCTAATGTTTCTTATCTTGACTATAGTCAAGTACCTGTTTTTAATCAGGATTTAGAAAGTCCGGTTCTTCCTGTTTTGGCAGAAGTTCGAGAGCAGGTCTTGGCAGCAGATGCAATCTGGATTTTCTCACCGGTTTATAATTTTTCAATTCCTGGGCCAGTGAAAAATTTGCTTGACTGGTTGAGCCGCGCCCTTGACCTATCAGATCCTTCAGGACCATCAGCTCTTCAAGATAAGATTGTAACCGTGTCATCAGTTGCTAATGGTGGCCACAATCAACTTTTTGATGCCTACAAAGAATTGTTACCATTTATCCGTACCCAAGTGGTTGGTGATTTTACAGCGACACGTGTAAATGATACAGCCTGGGTGGATGGAAAATTCGTAGCAACTGAAGAAGTTCTTGAAAGCCTTCAGAATCAAGCAGAGGCTTTGGTTGAAGCGATTAAATAAGAATAACGAATACCCGAGGTTTCTAGCTTCGGGTATTTTTATATGCAATAATGAAAAAAGACACCCTAAGGTGTCCTCGTATTATGAAGGCGGTAGACGGATTTGAACCGACGATCAAGCTTTTGCAGAGCCGTGCCTTACCACTTGGCTATACCGCCATAACAGATACCATTCTATCGAAAAAACAAAGATTCGTCAAGTCTCTTTCATCAAATTGGCTGGTTGATTGTTCAAACTGCCTATTTACAAGAAATATAAAGAGGCTGAAAGACATTCAACCTCTTTATATTAATTATAATTGTTGTAGATAGATTACTAACACGTATGTTTTGATTATTGTCTAATCAAGTAATCAAAGGCTCCGATAGCAGCTGTAGCACCAGATCCCATGGAAATAATGATTTGTTTGTAGGCGCTGTCAGTACAGTCACCTGCGGCAAAAATACCAGGGATATTTGTTGAACCAAATTTATCAACGATAATTTCTTGGCGTTCATTGAGTTCAATACCACTGTCTTTGAGCCAAGCAGTACTTGGTACAAGACCAATTTGGACAAAGACACCTTCAAGATCAAGATGTTTTTCTTCGTTTGTATCACGCTCAACGTAACTCAAACCAGTCACATGATCTTGACCAAGAATTTCTTTGGTTGCAACGTTCTTAAGAATGGTTAGATTATCAGTTTTAGCAGCTCGTTCTTGTAAGACTTGATCTGCCTTTAATTCAGGCAAGAACTCTAAGACTGTAACGTGTTTAGTAATACCCGCTAAATCCAAAGCAGCTTCCAAACCTGAGTTACCACCACCGATAACAGCAACATCTTTCCCTTCAAATAGAGGACCATCGCAGTGTGGACAGTAAGTAACTCCTTTATTGCGGAATTCATCTTCACCAGGAACGTTGATATTACGCCATTTGGCTCCTAGTGCTAGGATAGCAGTTTTAGCCTGTAGAACGGCACCGTTAGCTAGTGTGACTTCAGTGAGTTCTTTCTTCTCAATGCCAGTAGCTAATTGACTTTTGATGATATCAACATTGTAAGATTTTGTATGTTCTTCAACTTGGGCCATTAACTTAGGACCTTCTGTATATAGCGTACCAATCATGTTCTCAATGCCGACTGTCTCGATAACTTGTCCACCAAAAGTTTCTGCTAAAAGCCCAGTTTTAAGCCCTTTACGAGCAGCGTAAATTGCAGCACTGTTTCCAGCAGGACCACCACCAATAACCAAGACATCATAGACACCTTTATCAGCGAAAGCCTCAGCATCAAGTGGGCCGTCCAATTTCTACAAGCTGTTCAATGGTTGCACGACCAGACGTAAATTCTTCTTGGTCTTTGTAAACCGTAGGAACAGACATGATACCTTTGGCTTTGACCTCATCTTGATACATACCACCTTCAATCATGGTGTGGGTGATATTGGGGTTTAAAACAGCCATTATATTAAAGGCTTGAACAACGTCTGGACAATTGTGACAGGTTAGTGAAACATAAGTTTCTAAATCGATGGTTTTATCAATCTTCTTGATACGTTCGATAGTGTCATCATCAACTTTAGGTGGACGACCAGAAACTTGCAAGAGAGCTAAAATGAAAGATGTGAATTCGTGGCCCATTGGTAAGCCTGAGAAAATAACACGACTTTTTTGCCCTTTTTGTGCAATACCAAAACTAGGTTGACGTTTTAAATGTGTTGATTCAAGACTAATGCGGTCAGACATAGCAACAATCTCGTCTAGAAATTCTTTTACTTTACGAGAATTATCATCATCCCCTAAATCTGTTTGTAATACAATATCAGATTCTAGTAAATTTAAATACTGCGCTAATTGTGTCTTGATTTCTTTATCTAAGACCATGGATACCCCCTGGTTGTTAAATTTTACCTACAAGATCTAAGCTAGGAGTAAGTGTTTCAGCTCCTTCTTTCCATTTGGCTGGACAAACTTCACCTGGATGTTGACGAATATATTGAGCAGCACGGACTTTATCAACAAGAGTACTTGCATCGCGTCCAATACCATCAGCGTTAATTTCCATCATTTGGATAACACCATCTGGATCAATAATGAATGTACCACGTTGTGCGAGACCATCTTGTCCAAGAACATCAAAACCTTGTGAGATGTGGTGTGAAGGATCCCCAATCATAGGATAAGTAATAGTTCCAACAACATCTGAGTCATCATGCCAAGCTTTGTGAACAAAGTGAGTATCGGTAGAGACAGAGTAAACCTCTACACCAAGAGATTTAAGAGCTTCATATTGTTCTTGAAGGTCACCGAGTTCAGTTGGGCAGACAAATGAAATCTGCAGGATAGAAGCAGAAGACCGCCCATTTACCTTTAACATCTTCATCTGTAACAGTAATGAATTCCCCGTTGTGATAAGCCTGTGCTGAAAATTCAATAATTTCTTTTCCGACTAATGACAAAATAATGTCCTCCTCTATTTTTGATAGCCTAATTATAAACAAAATACTCATCAACCTCAAAGAAAACGATTGCAATTTTAATGAGAGGGGGAATTTTCTAATGGTCAGACTGGTTTTAGAGCTTGTCAAATGTCACTTTTTTTGATAAACTATTGTAGTTGCGTAAAGTGACAAATACTCATTCTAAGCCGATTGTGGTCTTGTTGCCGCAGGGTGGGACTGCAAGTCTAAAGCTTAGAAGAGGAAAAAAACAATTTTTAAGGAGAAATACTCATGGCAGTAATTTCAATGAAACAACTTCTTGAGGCTGGTGTTCACTTCGGTCACCAAACTCGTCGCTGGAATCCTAAGATGGCTAAGTACATCTTCACAGAACGTAACGGAATCCACGTTATCGACTTGCAACAAACTGTAAAAATGGCTGATACAGCTTACGAATTCGTTCGTGAAGCAGCAGCTAACGATGCAGTAATCTTGTTCGTTGGTACTAAAAAACAAGCAGCTGAAGCAGTAGCTGAAGAAGCAACTCGTGCTGGTCAATACTACATCAACCACCGTTGGTTGGGTGGTACTCTTACAAACTGGGATACTATCCAAAAACGTATCGTCGTTTGAAAGAAATCAAACAAATGGAAGCTGATGGAACTTTCGAAGTTCTTCCTAAGAAAGAAGTTGCACTTCTTAACAAACAACGTGCACGTCTTGAAAAATTCTTGGGTGGTATCGAAGATATGCCTCGCATTCCAGATGTAATCTACATCGTTGACCCACACAAAGAACAAATCGCTGTTAAAGAAGCTAAAAAACTTGGTATCCCAGTTGTAGCGATGGTTGATACAAACGCTGATCCAGATGAGATTGATGTAATCATCCCAGCTAACGATGACGCTATCCGTGCCGTTAAATTGATCACTTCAAAAATGGCTGATGCTATCATCGAAGGTAACCAAGGTGAAGATGCTTCTGCAGATTTCCAAGAAGCAGCTGCAGCTGATTCAATCGAAGAAATCGTTGAAGTTGTCGAAGGTGACAACAACTAATCTTTAAGATTGGTTTGGGCTCGATGCCCACTAAAGATGCGACAAACACCTAAGGGGCGGGGCTCAGCCCTGCCCCTTAGTTTGATAAAATAAATTTGGAGAAAAACAAAATGGCAGAAATTACAGCTAAACTTGTTAAAGAATTGCGTGAAAAATCTGGTGCTGGTGTCATGGACGCTAAAAAAGCATTGGTTGAAGTTGAAGGTGATATCGAAAAAGCGATTGAATTGCTTCGCGAAAAAGGTATGGCTAAAGCAGCTAAGAAAGCTGACCGTGTTGCAGCTGAAGGTTTGACTGGTGTTTACGTTAACGGTAACGTTGCAGCAGTTGTTGAAGTTAATGCTGAAACTGACTTCGTTGCGAAGAACGCTCAATTCGTTGAGTTGGTAAACGAAACAGCTAAAGTAATTGCTGAAGGTAAACCAGCTAACAACGAAGAAGCACTTGCATTGACTATGCCTTCAGGTGAAACTCTTGAAGCTGCATACGTAACTGCTACAGCTACTATCGGTGAAAAGATTTCATTCCGTCGTTTTGCAGTTGTTGAGAAAACTGATGCACAACACTTCGGAGCTTACCAACACAACGGTGGACGTATCGGTGTTGTTTCAGTTATCGAAGGTGGAGATGATGCTCTTGCAAAACAAATCTCAATGCACATCGCAGCGATGAAACCAACTGTTCTTTCATACACTGAATTGGACGAACAATTTGTTAAAGATGAATTGGCACAACTTAACCACGCTATCGATCAAGATAACGAAAGCCGTGCTATGGTTAACAAACCAGCTCTTCCACACCTTAAATATGGTTCTAAAGCTCAATTGACTGATGCTGTTCTTGCTCAAGCTGAAGAAGATATCAAAGCTGAGTTGGCTGCTGAAGGTAAACCAGAAAAAATCTGGGATAAAATTATCCCAGGTAAAATGGACCGCTTCTTGCTTGACAACACTAAAGTTGACCAAGCATACACACTTCTTGCTCAAGTTTACATCATGGACGACAGCAAAACAGTTGAAGCTTACCTTGAATCAGTAAACGCTTCAGTAGTAGAATTCGTTCGCTTTGAAGTTGGTGAAGGTATCGAAAAAGCATCTAACGACTTTGAATCAGAAGTTGCAGCTACAATGGCAGCAGCTCTTAACAACTAATTCTAGTTGCTAGATAAAAAGAAAAGAAGTTACGTGAATGAATCGTAACTTCTTTTTTGTTGCTATTAAAAAAACGTCTGAGCATGCCCCAGACGTTGAAAAAAGTAATTAATGAGCGAAGGTATTTACACCAAGTAGAAGAGAGAGTGTTCCCATGATGATACCTGCAAGGATAACCCCAAGCATAACAGCAATAACACTACGTTTAAAGTCCCAATCTAGGATAGATGCTGCTAGGGTACCAGTCCAAGCTCCTGTTCCTGGAAGCGGAATTCCCACAAAAAGTAGAAGGGCCCAGAAGACACCCTTATCTCCAGCAGCTTTTTCAAGTTTTTGGCCACCACTGTGACCTTTTTTAAGACACCAGGTAAAGAAGCCACCAATTAGAGGTTTATCTGCCCCCCATTCGAGGACACGGCGGGCGAAGAAGAAGATAATTGGAACTGGAATCATGTTCCCAATGACACAAAGAATTAGGGCTTGCCACCAAGGGATACCTGAGGCGATAGCAACAGGAACGGCTCCACGGAGCTCAACCAAAGGAATCATAGAGATTAAGAGTGCAATGATGTATTTCATGAGTAACCTTTCATAGGGGAATAAAATAAGAGATAAGACTCAAAATGACATGAGCTTTATCGAGAGTGATAAGACTAATACTACTGCGAAAGTGCTAAAAAGTACTTGTTGGATTAGGTGGGTCTCAGCCTGTCAAAGTGGATAGAAAATTTGAATCAAACACCTTAAGTTACCTAATATTTTAGTCTTATTTATTGTATCTTATATGGTCTCTAATGACAACTTTAAAAAGCTTTTTGAAGGTATAGTTTCCCATGAGCTGACATTTTTGGTATAATAATAGTCAGTTATAGTCAAATTAGACTGGAGGAATTAAGATGGCAAGAAATACATCAGATAGTATAGAAGAATATATTAAAGAATTGCTGGGCCAGTCTGGAATTGCTGAGATTCAACGCTCGAACTTAGCAGATACTTTTCAAGTTGTACCGAGTCAGATTAACTATGTTATTAAGACTCGTTTTACAGAAAGTCGTGGTTATATTGTTGAGAGTAAACGTGGAGGCGGCGGTTATATTCGTATCGTCAAGGTCAGATTCTCCGACAAGCACCACATGATTAATGATTTGCTTCAGAACTTAGCAGATCAGCTCAGCGAGCAGGTATTTACAGACTTGATTCAGTTGCTTTTTGATGAAAAAATCATCACTGAACGTGAGGGAAATTTGATTTTAGCAACTGCTAGTGATGATGTTTTAGGCGAAGATGCGGCTGCTATTCGTTCGCGTATTCTACGCTCGCTATTACTTAGATTGGATAGAAAAGGAAATTAGATGACGACATATTCAAGAAAAATGCAGGCCATTTTCCATCGTGCTCAGCTTGAGGCAGAGCGTTTTGGAAGTCCTTTCTTGGAGACTTGGCATGTGCTTCTGGCTATGGTTGAGGTTCCAGGATCTGTAGCCTACCTAACATTTACTGATTTTGAGGACCGTATTCGTGTGGAAGAGATTGAGACCGCTGCTGTACTAGCGATGGAGAAAAGTCCAAAAGACTTGTCTGAATCAGATATTATCGATTTACGTGCACAGTCGCATGCTTTAGAGGCTATGTTGCAAGAGGCAGAGGGAATTGTTGGTGTGACTGGTGCTGTAGAGGTAGGGTCTGAACATGTATTGATGGCCTTCCTCCTTCATAAGGATTTGATGGTTTGTCGTCTCCTTGAAGTTGCTGGTTTTCAATATAAGGATGACAGCGATAAGCCTCGTATTATCGATTTACGACGTTCTTTGGAGCGTTACGCAGGTCTTAGTAAGCAAGATTTGAAGGCCATTCACGACCTTCGTAAGCCTAAAAAGTCAAAGGCATCAGGGAATTTTGCTAATATGATGCAGCCTCCTCAATCTTCTACTGGGGAACTGTCAGATTACACCAAAGACTTAACGGCAGTAGCCGAGTCAGGTGCTCTTGATCCTGTTATTGGACGTGATAAAGAAATTTCACGCATGATTCAGGTTTTGAGTCGTAAAACGAAGAATAACCCAGTTCTTGTGGGTGAAGCAGGTGTTGGTAAGACGGCACTTGCGCTTGGCTTGGCACAACGTATTGCTTCAGGCGAAGTACCTTTTGAGTTGGCTGATATGCGTATCTTAGAGCTTGATATGATGAGTGTGGTTGCAGGAACACGTTTCCGTGGCGATTTCGAAGAACGTATGAATCAAATCATTGATGAGATTGAAGCTGATGGAAAAATCATTCTCTTTATTGACGAATTGCATACGATTATCGGTTCTGGTTCAGGTATTGATAGTACCTTAGATGCGGCGAATATTTTGAAACCTGCTCTAGCACGTGGAACCCTTCATATGGTTGGAGCAACAACTCAAGCTGAGTACCAGAAGCATATTGAAAAAGATGCAGCTCTTTCTCGTCGTTTTGCTAAAATTACAATTGAGGAGCCAAGTGTAGCTGAGGCGATTGATATTCTAAAAGGCCTACGTTCGTCTTATGAAGACTATCATCGTGTAACGATTACTGATGAGGCAGTTGAGACAGCGGTCAAGGCGGCCCACCGTTATTTGACGAGTAAAAACTTACCTGACTCTGCCATTGATCTTTTAGATGAAGCGAGTGCAACTGTTCAAGGTCGTATCAAAAAAGAAGCCAAACGTGAGATAACGCCTTTGGATGAAGCACTTCTATCTGGTGATATGAAGGCTGCTGTTAAACAGTATAAAGCTAGCCAAAAAGCAAAATTACCAAAACCTGCCTTGGTAGATGCAGATCAGATTATGCAAACCCTTAGTCGTCTATCAGGTATTCCTGTTGAGAAGATGACTCAGGCAGATAGCAAGCGTTACTTGAATCTGGAAGCAGAGCTTCACAAACGTGTTATTGGTCAAGATGAAGCAGTTTCAGCCATTAGTCGTGCTATTCGTCGTAACCAGTCAGGTATTCGTACTGGAAACGTCCAATTGGTTCCTTTATGTTCCTTGGACCTACTGGTGTTGGTAAGACAGAATTGGCCAAGGCTTTGGCGGAAGTTCTCTTTGATGATGAGTCAGCTTTGCTTCGCTTTGACATGTCAGAATACATGGAAAAATTTGCGGCTAGCCGACTTAACGGTGCTCCTCCAGGTTACGTTGGATATGATGAGGGCGGTGAATTAACAGAGAAAGTTCGCAATAAGCCTTACTCAGTTCTTCTCTTTGACGAGGTGGAAAAGGCTCACCCAGATATTTTCAACATCCTCTTACAGGTTTTGGATGATGGTGTCTTGACAGATAGTCGAGGTCGTAAAGTCGACTTCTCAAATACCATTATCATTATGACTTCGAACTTGGGAGCGACTGCTCTTCGTGATGATAAGACTGTTGGATTTGGTGCCCAAGACATTTCTCATAATCACCAAGCTATGCAATCACGTATCATGGAAGAACTTAAGAAGGCCTACCGCCCAGAGTTTATCAACCGTATTGATGAGAAGGTTGTCTTCCATAGCCTAGAGGAAGAGCAACTTCGTGAGATTGTCAAGATTATGGTGAAACCGTTGGTATCAGCTTTGGCTGAAAAAGGGATTGACTTGAAATTCCAACCAGCTGCCCTTAAGCATTTGGCTAAAGATGGCTATGATGTTGAGATGGGTGCTCGTCCATTACGTCGTACAATTCAAACTCAAGTGGAGGACAAATTATCTGAGCTCTTACTAGGTGGCCAAGTAGTTAGTGGACAAACTCTTAAAATTGGCTGCTCGAAAGATAAATTAACCTTTACAGTAGTGTAAAAATCACACAAAAAGACAGACTACAGGTGTAGTTTGTCTTTTTGTGTGTCAATAGGAGTCAAGGTAGAGTCAATCTATCTGTAAAGGTGGGGTAAAAGAAAAAGTCGAGCAAAGCTCGACTGTAATGACTAGAGTTTTTCGTTGACAAAGTTGACAAAGTGATTCCACCAGACCTTGAGGAAGAAACTTTTCTTAACTTCTTTACCAGCAACCAGTTCCATGCTAGGCATACCTTGGTCAGGCAAGTAACCTTCTCCTACAAGTGACTTATCTTCAAAGGTAGCAGTTCCAACCTTGTCACTTGAGTTGACAGGGGCTTGGACTTGATTGGTAGTGACTTTAATATGTTTACTATTGTTGGCATCTATTTTTGGATGATATTAAAGTCAGACTTAGCGACGGCAGTGACTTGTTTAGATTTCCCATCAAGGACATTGGCTTGACTTTTGCCGATGGCTTGTCCTTTCTTGGCAATAGTCTTGCTTTCCCAATGATAGACTACGTAATTAAGCAGGTCGTTAGTTGCAGTGAAACGGGCATAGTCGTCGGTGTCGGTATTATCAGCATTCATAATGACTGTGATAATGCTCATGCCACTTTCATTTGAGTGGGCCACGAAGGAAGCACCAGCTAAATCGGTGGTTCCTGTTTTTAGACCATCAACACCCTTACGGTAACTAGGTTGTCCCTTAAGCATATAGTTGAAGGTTTTGAGTTTGTTGACACCATCAAAGTCAGCCTCAGTTTTTTTAGTGATATCGAGAATTTCAGGATATTCTTTCACCACGTGTTGCGCAATGATAGCAACGTCTTTAGCACTCATGGTATTTTCTTCGTCTGATTTAGAGCCTGGATAGATATTGTCACCTAAGTAAGAATTATTGAGACCAGAGGCGTTGACAATCTTGGCATCAGTGATACCCCAATCTTTAAGTTGGGCTTTCATCATATCGACAAACTTGCTTTCGGTTCCACCGATTTCCTCAGCTAGAGCAATGGATGCACTATTGGCACTGGAAATAAGGGTTGCGTCAAGGAGCTGTTTAACAGTGTACTTACGGGCATCTAGTGGAATATTGGATACTCCAGCACTGACAGTTAGTTCAAAGGGATAGTCAGAAATCTCAACTTTGCTATTCCATTTGAGATCTCCCTGATCTACCGCTTTATACACCATGTAGGCCGTTAGGAGCTTGGTAATAGAGCCAATCCCTGTAGAGGTAGTAGCATCTTTTTCGTATAAAATTTTGCCAGTATTAGCTTCGACAGCGATGGCATGTTTGGCTGCGGCATCATATCCTTTTTTCTTATCTGCTGCAAAAGTAGGGGCTACGCTTCCCAGACAGAGTAAGAAGGTCATCATAAGCGTAATCAGTTTTTTCATGGTTTGTTCCTTCATGTGTTTTGGATATTTATTATACCACATTTTGAGAGGAACTTAAGGTGTTGAGAAGGGGCTTTTACTTACAGGACTAATTTTTAAGGTAAGATAAAACTACCTTTTGATAGCTAAAAGGTAGTTTTGTGTTTACTTGTTTCCTGTAAAGAAATTAACGATATGGTTCCACCAAACTTTTAAGAAGAAACTTTTCTTGATAGATTGGTTGGCTGTTACAGAAATTTGAGGTGGATCAGAGATGTAACCTGTTCCAACGAGATCCTTATCATCAAAGGTCGCTGTTCCAATAGTGTCACCTTTTTTGATAGGGGCTGTTATAGTTTTTGCTTTGATTTTAACAGTATCATTTTTGCTATTTATTTTTTGAACGACTGTAAGGTCCGACTCGAGTTTAGCAGAGATGGTTTGACTGTCTCCATCGGCTACCTTAATATCATTTTTCTTGACGATTTGTCCTTTGGTGTTGAGGGTTTTGATTTCCCAGTTTTGAGTCACATAATCTAGCAACTCATTTGTGGCTGTGAATCTGGCAGCTTCATCTTCTCCACCATTATCTGCATTCATGACAACGGTAATCAAACTCATACCATTTTCATTGGAGTGGGCTACAAAGGATGCACCTGCAAGTTCAGTTGTTCCAGTCTTGAGTCCATCAACGCCTTCACGGTAGTTGTCTTGCCCCTCCAACATGTAGTTGTGCGTCGTTAATTTGTTGTCACCTTCAAAATCAGTTTCGCTTTGCTTAGTGATTTCAAGTACCTGAGGATAGTCTTTGATGAGGTGGTCTGCAATAATGGCAACATCTAGAGCACTCATAGTATTTCGTCATCTGCTTTAGAGCCAGGATAGCGGTTATCCCCAAGGTATTTATTGTTTAGGCCAGAAGCGTTAAATAATTTAGCATCTGTAATGCCCCACTCTTTAAGTTGGGCTGTCATAGTGTCAACAAATGCACTCTCTGATCCTGAGATTTTTTCAGCTAGAGCAATAGCAGTACTGTTAGCGCTGGAAATGAGGGTGGCATCTAGGAGCTGTTTAACAGTGTATTTTCGGGAATCTAGTGAGACATTTGAAACTTCTGAATCAACTGTTAGGTTGAAAGGATAGTCTGAGATATCGACCTCAGTGTCCCAAGTAATTTTTCCTTGGTCAACTGCTTTATAGACCATGTAGGTTGTTAGGATTTTAGTCATTGAAGCCACACCATCAGGGGTAGTGGCGTCCTTTTCATAGAGGACTTTCCCTGTAGTTGCTTCGATAGCAATCGCATGTTTAGCGGAAACATTGAAGTCATCTGTCTGTTCTTGTGCTAGAGCAGGTGTTGCTAGGCCTAGTAAGATTAAGGCAATCATAATGATGTGTTGTAATTTTTTCATAGTCATTCCTTTGTCTCTCATAAGTGTTTATTATATCACAAAACGACTTAAATATCTGAGAGAAAGGGAGACTTAGGCGCTAACTTATGCTGGAGCTCTGCCATTTTTGACTATATTATGGTAAAATGAAAGTTATATCAAATGAATGACATAAAGTTGACCGGTTCGTTTTTGTAAGGGCTGGTCATGGATAAAAAGAGGGATCAAACATGGCTAAACAAACTTTTGAGATGACCTTTGCAGGACGCCCGCTTGTCGTTGAAGTTGGGCAGGTAGCCAAGCAGGCTAATGGTGCTGTCGTCGTGCGTTATGGAGATACAACGGTATTATCAACAGCTGTTATGTCTAAAAAGATGGCAACGGCAGATTTCTTTCCTTTACAGGTTAATTATGAGGAAAAAATGTATGCAGCTGGCAAGTTCCCGGGGGGCTTTAACAAGCGTGAGGGTCGCCCTTCAACAGATGCCACGTTGACTGCTCGCCTCATTGATCGTCCTATTCGTCCTATGTTTGCGGAGGGCTTTCGTAACGAAGTTCAGGTCATTAACACGGTTCTCTCTTATGATGAGAATGCTAGTGCTCCGATGGCGGCTATGTTTGGGAGTTCTTTAGCTCTTTCTATCTCTGATATTCCTTTCAATGGTCCAATTGCTGGGGTTCAAGTAGCCTATGCTGCAGAAGATTTCATCATCAATCCAAGTGCAGCGGATAAGGAAGTTTCACTTTTAGATTTGACAGTGGCAGGTACCAAGGAAGCTATCAATATGGTAGAGTCAGGTGCCCAGGAATTGTCTGAGGATATTATGTTGCAAGCACTCTTGAAGGGGCATGAGGCCATTCAAGAGTTGGTTGATTTCCAAAATTATATCGTTGCAGCTGTTGGTAAGGAAAAGGCTGAGGTTGAACTTCTACAAGTTGATGCTGATTTGAAAGTCGAAATCGAAACAGCTTATTATGATCAGTTAGCGAAGGCTGTTCAGGTGGAAGAAAAACTGGCGCGTGAAGCAGCAACTCAGGCTGTAAAAGAAGAAGTCCTCGCTTCTTATCAAGAACGCTTTGCAGAAGATGAAGATAAGGAAACCATTCTGCGTGATGTGGCAGAAATTCTTGAGCAGATGGAACATGCTGAGGTGCGCCGTCTCATTACCGAGGATAAGGTTCGTCCAGATGGCCGTCGTGTGGATGAAATCCGTCCTTTGGACGCAGAGATTGACTTTCTTCCTAAGGTTCATGGTTCAGGTCTCTTTACACGTGGTCAAACTCAAGCCTTGTCAGTTTTGACTTTGGCACCTATGAGTGATACACAGCTTGTTGATGGTTTGGATCCAGAGTATAAGAAACGTTTCCTTCACCACTATAATTTCCCTCAGTATTCAGTGGGTGAGACAGGGCGTTACGGTGCACCAGGTCGACGTGAGATTGGTCACGGAGCCTTGGGTGAACGTGCCCTTGCTCAGGTTCTCCCAAGTGTTGAAGAGTTCCCTTATGCTATCCGTTTGGTAGCAGAAGTCTTGGAGTCAAATGGTTCTTCCTCACAAGCTTCTATTTGTGCAGGAACCTTGGCTCTTATGGCTGGTGGTGTACCGATTAAGGCACCTGTTGCAGGTATTGCCATGGGACTTATCTCAGATGGTAATAACTACACTGTCCTAACTGATATTCAAGGTTTGGAAGATCATTTTGGAGATATGGACTTTAAGGTGGCTGGGACACGTCAAGGAATTACAGCTCTTCAGATGGATATTAAGATTTCGGGTATTACACCGGCCATTCTCGAAGAGGCTTTGGCTCAGGCAAAGGTAGCTCGTTTTGAAATTCTTGATGTTATTGAGTCAGCAATCGCTGAGCCACGTCCAGAATTGGCACCAACAGCACCTAAGATTGATAGCATTCAGATTCCTGTTGACAAGATCAAGGTTGTCATCGGTAAAGGTGGCGAAACTATTGATAAGATTATCGCTGAGACTGGTGTCACTATTGATATCGATGAAGAAGGTCTTGTTCAGATTTTCTCTAGTAATCAGGATGCTATTAACCGTGCTAAAGCTATCATCTCCGATCTTGTACGTGAAGCTAAGGTTGGAGAGGTTTACACTGTACCCGTTGTCCGTATTGAAAAGTTCGGTGCCTTTGTCCACCTTTTCAATAAGACAGATGCTCTCATCCACATCTCAGAACTAGCTTGGGAACGTACTGAGCATGTCGAAGATGTGGTTAAAGTTGGGGGTACGGTAACTGTTAAAATTATCAAAATCGATGAAAAAGGACGTATCGATGCCTCAATTAAAGCCTTGCTTCCTAAGCCTGAAAAACTTGAGGACGGGGAAAATGGAGGAGAGCAGCGACATCGCCGTCGTTCTCATCATAAACCACGCCACCATAATAAAAGTGGTGAAGCACCGAAAAATCCTGATAAATCAGAAACGAAAGAACAGACAGAAGAATGACAGAAAATCAAGAATTGCAAGCTTTTGATGAAACTCTAAGAGAATTTTTAAAGGAACCAGACCACTTTTTGACTAGTCTGGCTTTGGTTAATCATCTACAACGTACTCCCGTCTTGGCTGCTCAAGACCTCTACGCAGTTGAAGTGGAAGGAAAGAAGGTTGTTCCTGTCTTCACCAATGAACAGGACCTACAATCTTTCCAAGCTACTCAAGAGAGTGCTCGAGAACAAACTTGGGTAGAACGTTCGAGCTTAGATGTTTTAACACAACTGGTTCAGGCAGAGCTTTTTGGTCTTGCTTTCAATTTAAAAGAGGATGGTGACTTCTCAAATACCACTCTTTTTGCAAGCAGTGAACTCATCCAGTTTATCAACTATTTCACTCAGACCCTTAATAATCTTTTGGGTGAGGAAAATCAAAAGGCAGCTCCTAAAGATAAGATTTATCTTGTTCCAGTCTTCATTCACAAACGCGAGGAAGATGGCCAGGATGACCGTTTCTTTGCGACCATGTCGAATGCAGAGGGACAGAGATATGTGCCTGTGTTTACGAACTTAACGAGCTTTGCAAATGGTACGGTAACGAGACTTTTGGCCTACCTTTCCGTAAGGCTAAAGGGACGATTTTGCAATGGCCACTGTCAGAAATTTACCAGCCTTCAACAGGTGAAAATGAGTTGGATAAGGTTCAAGGTATTGTCATCAATCCGTTTGATGAGCAGCCTGAGTTAGTCGACTGGTCTTATTTTGAAGGGGATAGCGAGTAGACCTAGTGTTGGTAGCTTTCCACTTTAAATAATAATAGAGCCACAGCAAACAATAATAACAATAATGATGTAAGGAGTGACCTAAATGGGTTGGTGGAAAGAAAGTATTGATATAGTAAAGAAAAATGACCCGGCAGCTCGGACGAGTCTAGAGGTTCTTTTAACCTACCCTGGATTAAAAGCCTTGGCTGCCCATCGTATCTCACATTTTCTCTGGCGCCACCATTGTCGACTCTTAGCGCGTATGCATAGTCAGTTTTGGCGCTTTTGGACTCAGATTGAGATTCACCCAGGGGCTCAGATTGCTGAAGGTGTCTTTATTGACCATGGCTCTGGCCTTGTCATTGGTGAGACAGCTGTTGTGGAGAAGGGGGCTATGCTTTACCACGGTGTCACTTTAGGTGGTACTGGTAAAGATGTCGGAAAACGTCACCCAACCGTTCGTGAGGGTGCCTTGGTTTCAGCCCATGCTCAGGTCATAGGCCCTATTGAGATTGGAAAGAATGCTAAGGTGGGGGCGGCAGCCGTGGTTGTTGCAGATGTCCCAGAAGATGTTACAGTCGTGGGTGTTCCTGCTAAGGTTGTGCGTGTTCATGGTCAAAAGGATGAAGAAGTTATCCACGATATTGAAGAAGGCCGTGAATACTATAGTGAAAAGCTAGAAGACCTTCTAAAAGCAGCTAGCTTCCACTCATCACGTCTATAAGGAAAGGAAACGATGAAACTCTTTAGTTCAAAGGTGACTCGATTGACGGTTGTGGGTCCTCTTGCTCTTGTTTACATTGCTTTACATAGAGCAGACTATAGCATGGCCGCCTTATGGTTTTGCATTGCTCTTTTATGGGCCGGTCTGGTTTTTAAGCAACGACACAAGTGAGATTTGAGTAATGAAAAAATTCTTCAAGGACAATCCTTTTTTGGTCTTCTATATAGTTGGGAGTTTTCTTTCAGCTATGTCTCTCTTGGCTCAAGGTCAGCTAGTTGCGGCTATTTGGATTATCATTCTCGTTATACTCTTGTGTTTGTACCTAAACCATATCAAGGATAAAAAATAGTTTCCAGTTAATTGAAAGGAATCTCAAGTGATTAAAATTTATGATACGATGACACGTTCGCTCCGTGATTTTGTACCTTTGACAGAAAATATTGTCAATATGTATGTCTGCGGACCAACAGTTTACAATTATATTCATATCGGAAATGCCCGTTCAGCAGTAGCTTTTGATACTATTCGTCGTTATTTTGAGTATTGTGGCTATACAGTCAACTATATTTCCAACTTTACGGATGTAGATGATAAGATCATCAAGGCAGCTAATGAAGCTGGTATTTCTACTAAGGAATTGTCGGACAAGTTTATCGCGGCCTTTATGGAAGATACCGGACAACTTGGCATCAAACCAGCGACACAAAATCCTCGTGTTATTAACTATATGGATGAAATCATTGCATTCGTGTCGACCTTGGTTGACAAAGGATTTGCCTATGTCTCTGAAGGTGATGTTTACTTCCGAGTAGCTAAGTCAAACAACTATGCTAAATTGGCTAACAAGACCTTGGAAGATCTTGAAATTGGTGCAAGCGGACGTACGGATGCTGAAACAGAACGTAAGGAAAATCCTCTGGATTTTGCCCTTTGGAAAGCTGCCAAAGAGGGAGAAGTTTCTTGGGACAGCCCATGGGGACCTGGTCGTCCTGGTTGGCACATCGAATGTTCTGTAATGGCGACTGAAATCCTTGGAGATACTATCGATATTCATGGTGGAGGGGCAGACCTTGAGTTTCCACACCATACCAATGAAATTGCCCAATCAGAAGCCAAAACTGGCAAGACCTTTGCTAACTACTGGATGCATAATGGTTTTGTCAATGTGGATAATGAAAAAATGTCAAAATCCTTGGGTAACTTCGTGACCGTTCACGATATGCTTCAAACGGTTGATGGTCAAGTGCTTCGTTTCTTCCTAGCGACACAACAGTATCGTAAACCAATTAACTTTACAGAAAAAGCTATCCATGATGCTGAAGTTAATCTTAAGTATTTGAAAAATACCCACAGTCTTCCGTTGACAGAACAGGTGAATCAAGCTGAGTTGCAAACTTATCTTGACACCTTCCAAGAAGCTATGGATGATGACTTTAATACGGCAAACGGAGTGACTGTTCTGTTTGACATGGCCAAATGGATTAATTCAGGCAATTATGATCAAACCGTTAAGGATGCTTTTGAAAAAATGCTCCAAGTCTTCGGTATTGTTTTCGAAGAAGAAGTCCTTGATGAAGATATCGAAAAACTCATTGAAGAGCGTCAAGCGGCGCGTGCTAACAAGGACTTTGCGACTGCAGACCGCATTCGTGATGAGTTAGCTGCTCAAGGTATCAAACTTCTTGATACCAAGGAGGGCGTGAGGTGGACACGTGACTAAACATCTTGATGTCAACCTTCTTAACGGCATTGCTCTCGCCTTTGAGGGAGATGCTGTTTATTCCTTGTACATTCGCCGTCACCTGATTTTTCAAGGTCAGACCAAGCCAAATCAACTGCACCGTCTAGCTACACGCTATGTTTCAGCTAAGGCCCAGGCTAGTCTCATTGAAAAAATGCTAGAGCAAGAGCTTTTGACTGAAAAAGAGCTAGACATCTATAAAAGAGGGCGTAATGCGAATAGCCATACCAAGGCTAAAAATACAGATGTTATTACCTATAAAATGTCAACAGGCTTCGAAGCAGTCATGGGCTATCTTCATATGACAGAGGATATCGCTCGCTTAGAGGAACTGATTGCTTGGTGTATTGACGAAGTTGAAAAAGAAATCTAAAAATTCTGCCGAGAGCAGGATTTTTGTTATTTAAAGGCTATAAAAATTGTAACAGTTAGCCAGAGTTTTAACATTTAGATTATTTGAGAATCAAAGTAATTCAGCGTCTTGATAATGAAAAATAAGATGAAACTAATATTTAGCACCTTGAAAATGAGAAAGTTAAGGGGTGTCTGACACGTGTAAAACCCCGATATTATAGCGTTTTTAATAAAACTAATTTGACAGAAAGTAAAAAAAAAGTCTATAATATTAATAAATGAGGCCATCTAAAAAATGAGGAGGTGAATGGAAATAGCTAAGAAAAAAGTTTTCTATACAACTTTTGCTGCTTTGATTTTATCTAGCTTTACGCTTCAAACAGGTAAAGCAGATGAAGTTCAGGTAAAACCTGATGAAGCTAAAATAGATTATGTTAATAGTGAGGCACCGGCTCCAGTTGCTCCTCAGGCTGATTTTTCATCAGTAGGAGCTAAGGCAGAGCCAGCGAGTCAAGTAGGTTCAGTAGTGACCTCAACATCACTGATGGTTGTCTCTTCAAGTGAGACAGATGAGGGGCTTCTTGAGGTACATTCTCAAGTTGATATCGTGGAGACTAGCGTTTCTACGACGACACCTCATTCAGAAGAGGCTCGTGCCCAGGCTTTTGGTGAGGATCGATCAGTAGCGGCATCTGAACGAGGAGATGCAAACCCAACATCTGATTCTGAACAAGCAAAACCAAATATTGTGCTTACTTATGATAAGTCTCGTGAGGCTACAGCGACTGCAGAGTCTCAAGCTGTGACTTCAATGTATAAGAGTGAAAGCACCCTATATACATCTGAACTTGCTGGAAATACACATGCAGTTATTGAAAAATCAGAGTATTCTTCACTGGATTCTCATACGACATCTGTAAGTGCGACTCCTACTAGCCAAGCTATTGCAACTTCTGAAGTCGCTTCTGAGTCTGCAAGTACTGCAAGCTCTCTTGCATCTACGGCTCCAGAAACGAGTCAGTTAAATAATAATTCAGAAGATAGCTTAACTGTCCTTACGGTTGGCTGGAAAGATTCATCATCAACTTCTGAGGTCTTTAAAACTTCTGAAGTGGTTTCTATGTTGCAAAGTGAGAGTTTGACCTATTCGTCAGAGGTAACCTTTACGGATGGACTCATCTCAGAAATCTTAGCGACTCCAATCACTTCTGAAGTATATACCGTTGTTCCAAAACGAGACAGTACTGGAGCGCTTCTTGAAGATCAACCTGCTGTTACAGGGAATACAGATATTCTTTATTTAGCACGTGGTGAAATCTTTAACGTCAACTTTGATGTTAACAAGATGGAAGGTAAGAAGATTAAGGGCCTTAATCTAGTCCTTGATGGCAAACAAATTCATCATAGCTACTTTGTTGAAGGAACTCTGGATGAGGTCAATGCTGGTTTGAGTGCCTACCATTTGGCAGAGCAAACGACTGGTATTCATAAAATGACCTTTGAGTTGATTGATACGAATAACAATATTCATTACCTGACACAGACTTTTAGCGTCTTCAATGAAGGCGAGCGTCCAGTGACACCGGATAGTTACCGTAGGAATCAGTATTCATCAACAACGACAACAACGACTGTACCGGTTACTTATAATACCAGTGCAAATAGCTACACTGAAACCGCCAATCATATACAAGCTACGGCTGTCAATGAGTTGGCTGAGACAACTAGAGCGCTAACACAGCAATTGGCAGAACAAATTGCTGAGGTTTTGAGTGGTTGGTCTTCAGCGATTTCTGGAAATAGTTCAACAAGCACAGGTTCAATTGATATCTTCCAAGCAGCAGGTAAAACCATTACTCAAGCTGCGAGAAAGATTGCAGAATCAATCTCAGATCCAGATACAATTGGTAAGCAAGCTTTGGCTGCTGCAACTGTTGTTCTCGTTCTTCTAGTGCTTTACCTAGCAGCAATTACATTTATTTAACATGCTTTGCCCTCGTAAGAGGGCTTTTTTTATGATAGAATTAGCTTATGAAAACAACTAAAGAATTAAGTCTAGACATTGTTTATGGTGTGCATGCCGTAACAGAGAGTCTGGAAGCAAATACTGGAAATAAACTCTATATTCAAGATGATCTTCGAGGAAAAAATGTTGATGCCATTAAGGCCTTGGCAGCTGAAAAGAAGGTTTCCATCTCTTGGACACCTAAGAAAACCTTGTCTGATATGACAGGTGGAGCTGTGCATCAAGGTTTTGTTCTTCGTGTGTCAGAGTTCGCTTATTCTGAGCTCTCAGTTATTATGGATAAGGCTGAACAAGAGGAGAATCCTCTAGTCCTCATTTTAGATGGACTCAACGATCCTCATAACTTTGGTTCTATCCTACGTACAGCTGATGCTACTCAGGTGACAGGAGTTATTATTCCTAAGCATCGTGCTGTGGGGGTAACACCTGTCGTTGCCAAGACATCAACAGGGGCTGTGGAGCATATTCCCATTGCCCGAGTGACCAATCTTAGCCAAACTCTTGATAAGCTTAAAGAAGCAGGCTTCTGGGTATTTGGTACGGATATGGATGGCACCCCATCTCATAAATGGAACACAGCTGGAAAGGTTGCCCTTATCATTGGTAATGAAGGTAAGGGAATCTCTGCTAACATCAAGAAACAAGTGGATGAGATGATTACTATTCCTATGAGTGGTCATGTGCAGAGCCTTAATGCCAGTGTGGCAGCTGCAGTTCTCATGTATGAAGTTTATCGAAACCGATTGTAACTATGAAAAAAAGAATACTTCTAGTTGATGGTTATAATATGATTGCCTTTTGGCAAGAAACCCGTCAACTCTTTAAGACCAATCAGCTTGATCAAGCTCGTGAAACCTTGCTTCGTAAGCTCAATCATTATGCTAACTTTGAACATATTGATATTATCTGTGTATTTGATGCTCAGTTTGTTCCAGGGAGTCGTCAACGTTATGATCAATATCGTATCAGTGTTATTTTTACTGAGGAAGATGAGACAGCAGATAGCTATATTGAGCGCGCAGCGGCTGAGATGAATACTGTTCAAAATCTAGTTGAAGTAGCAACTAGTGACTTAAATGAACAGTGGGCTATCTTTTCACAAGGAGCTTTACGTGTTTCGGCGCGTGAGTTGGAAGAGCGTGTCAATACCGTTAAGTCTGATCTAGACAAGATGTCGGCACATATTGACTTAAAGACACCAAAACTACGTCCATGGGACGATGCGCAATTAGGGAAATTACAGGACCTTTTAAATGAAATAGAATAGAGGGATTTATGACATTTAACATTTTGACAGATTCCACAGCAGATCTAGATGAAAAATGGGCTCAGGAGAATAAGGTAGAGCTAGTTGGTTTGACCATCACGCTTGATGATATTGCCTATGAGACCGTTGGCCCTAACCGTTTAACGAGTGACCGTCTCTTAGAATGTATGCAAGAAGGCAGTCAGCCAACCACAAGCCAGGTGAATGTTGGTCAATTTGAAGAGGTTTTTCGTCGTCATGCTAAAAATGGTGATGCTCTTCTCTATATTGCCTTCTCATCAGTGCTTTCAGGTACTTATCAAAGTGCTGTTATAGCGCGTGACATGATTTTGGATGAATACCCAGAAGCTATCATTGAGATTGTAGATACTCTGGCGGCAGCAGGTGGGGAAGGTTATCTTTCTATTTTGGCGGCAGCAGCTCGTGACCAAGGTAAGAGCTTATCTGAAACGAAAGCCATGATTGAGGACATTCTGCCACGTTTACGGACCTATTTCTTAGTTGATGATCTCTACCATCTCATGCGTGGGGGTCGCCTTTCTAAGAGCTCAGCCATTATTGGTAGTTTGATTAATATCAAACCCCTTCTTTGGTTGGACGCTTCAGGCAAGTTGGTTCCTCTGGCCAAAATCCGTGGACGCAAAAAGGCCATTAAAGAAATGGTCCTACAAGCTACCCAGGATATTGGACATAGCACAGCAATTGTTGCTTATGCCAATGATATTGAAGCTGCGGAGAATCTAAAAGAACAATTGTTAGCAGTTGACGGTATTGAGAAAGTTCTCATTATGCCACTTGGACCAGTCATCTCTACCCACGTCGGACCAGATACCTTAGCTGTCTTTACGATTGGTAAAGAAGCTAGATAGAAAAAGTGTCAGATAGGATTTCCTATCTGATTTTTTGTTTTCTGAAATGCTAGATTAATAGAATATAAAAAGATAATTCATACAAAATGAATGATATATTTGACATAACGTAAAATAGTGCTATAATGAATCTAGAAAATGGAGGAAACAAAATGAAAAAGTCAAAGAAAAAAGTAGCTAGCACGATGGATGAACGTGCTCAGTTGATCAGCGGAGAATCTTCTGCTAGAGGTTATTGGGTAGCCATGCTTGGTCTATTTGTAACGATTATGGTTGCTAGTAAGACGCACTCCGTCGAATTAGTGCAGTCACTATTAATCATCACTTTCTTTGGTTCTATGTGCCTAGTATTAGTTCACAGCGTATCACGTAATGGGCATCCATGGTTGCTAGACAAAAAACTTGAAAAGAAGATGCTCAGATTATCCTGGGTAATGTGTTTTTTTGGAATTTTTATATCGCTAATGGGCCTCTTAAGTCTATTTCAGTCGTTTAAGATAGGGAAGAATCTTATGAGTAGTGTGGCATTTTTGACATTGGGTTTGACCCTTATTTGCGACTGCTGGGTTATTATTAACAGAATCAAGAAGAACCGTTTGGAAGAACTAGAAGACGAAGAATAGGATTTGAATGAAAAATTTAAAAATGAAGTCAGCTCGTGTAGCAAAGGATCTCACTCAACAAGGTTTGGCAGATGCTATAGGAGTTTCTCGTCAGACCATCTCAGCTATTGAAAAAGGTGATTATAACCCTACTATAAATCTGTGTATTGCTATCTGCAAAACTCTGGACAAAACTTTAGACCAGCTTTTTTGGGAGTCTGAGGATTAGTTTGTACTCTTTAGATGTTATTTAGGCATGAATTCTAGTCTTACACCTTATAAAATGATAGACTAAAAAAATACAAAAAATAAAAGAAAAACATCTCCAAATGACTTGCCTTGGATGTGTTTTTTTGATATTATGTTAAACGGTATTGTTTACCCCATTTGAAAGGCCCCGGAACCTTCCAAATACTTTTCGATGGGAAGGAACACCCATCACTCGTAAACAAAAATCGAACTATATATAGGAGAAATCATGAACAAAACAACATTTATGGCTAAACCAGGCCAAGTTGAACGTAAATGGTATGTCGTTGACGCAACTGATGTGCCACTTGGACGTCTTTCTGCAGTAGTTGCTAGCGTACTTCGCGGAAAAAACAAACCAACTTTCACACCACACACTGATACAGGTGACTTCGTAATCGTTATCAATGCTGAAAAAGTTAAATTGACTGGTAAAAAAGCAACTGATAAGATCTACTACACTCACTCAATGTACCCAGGTGGATTGAAACAAATCTCAGCAGGTGAACTTCGTTCTAAAAATGCTGTTCGTTTGATCGAAAAATCAGTTAAAGGTATGCTTCCACACAACACTCTTGGACGCGCACAAGGTATGAAATTGAAAGTCTTCGTTGGCGGTGAGCACACTCACGCTGCACAACAACCAGAAGTACTTGATATCTCAGGACTTATCTAATTCTAAGAGGAAAGGAGCACTAATATAATGGCACAAGCACAATATGCAGGTACAGGACGCCGTAAAAACGCCGTTGCACGCGTACGTTTGGTTCCAGGTACTGGTAAAATCACAGTTAACAAAAAAGATGTAGAAGAATACATCCCACACGCAGACCTTCGTCTCGTTATCAACCAACCTTTTGCAGTTACTTCAACTGAAGGTTCATACGACGTACACGTTAACGTTGTAGGTGGTGGATACGCTGGTCAATCAGGTGCGATCCGTCACGGTATCGCTCGTGCACTTCTTCAAGTAGATCCAGACTTCCGCGATTCATTGAAACGCGCTGGACTTCTTACTCGTGATGCACGTATGGTTGAACGTAAGAAACCAGGCTTGAAGAAAGCTCGTAAAGCATCACAATTCTCAAAACGTTAATCAATACGATACTATCAACGTTTACAGACATTCAAGAATTTTCTCTTGGATGTCTTTTTTGTATAAAAAATAGTTGTTTTTCGGAAAGTTAGCTATTAATATTTATCAATGATAAAAATAGCATGTTTTAAGGGACTGACCCCAAAAAGTGAGAATTTAATAAAAAGACTTGACATAATTCGTTTACAATAGTAAACTTATTTTAAACATATATGTTTACATCTGTAGACAACTAGGAGGAAGGAGAATGAGCACAATAGAATTTAATACTTATATCACAGATGCAGAATGGGAAGTCATGCGTGTAGTTTGGGCAAATGATCGAGTAACTAGTAAAAAAGTCATTTCCGTATTGCAAGAAAAAATGGACTGGACACAATCCACTATCAAAACGATCTTAGGTCGATTAGTTGGAAAAGGCGTACTAAATACAGAGCATGAAGGTAGAAAGTTTATTTACACTGCCAATATTGAAGAGACAGAAGCCGTAAGGGATTATGCAGAAGATATTTTTAACCGTATTTGCAATAAGAAAGTCGGAAATGTAATAGGAAGCATCATTGAAGATCATGTTTTAAGCTTCGATGATATAGATCGACTAGAAAAAATATTAGAGATGAAAAAATCTTTCGCAGTAGAAGAAGTGGATTGCAATTGTCCAGAAGGACAATGCGAATGTCATTTACATCATCATTAAGCATAAGGAGGAATTTAAAATGAATAATGACAACATGGATAAGTTAAAACACGAGCATGGAATCACAGATGAACATGGATACCATAAGGATCAACATCAAGTACATCATGCTGGGCATGATCACTGCGGGCACAGTGGGCATGATCACAGCGGGCACAGTGGGCATGATCACAGCGGGCACAGTGGGCGTAATCACAGCGGACACAGTGGGCATGCCCACCATCATCACGGAAGCTTTAAGGAACTTTCTTAAAGTCATTGCCACTAGGAATCATTATTATGCTCTTAGTCCCTTTGCATGGATTTGAACTACCATTCCAGTTTACTTTTCCATATTCTGATATTGTAGTAGCTATTTTATCTACTATATTAATTATTTATGGTGGACGTCCATTCTATCAAGGTGCAGCTGACGAATTTAAACAAAAAGAACCTGGAATGATGGCACTCGTTTCTTTAGGTTTAAGTGTTTCATATTTATACAGTATTTATGCTGTGATCATTACCTACGTAACGGGTGAACACGTGATGGACTTTTTCTTTGAATTTGCTTCATTACTATTAATCATGCTATTAGGTCACTGGATTGAGATGAAAGCTATTGGAGAAGCAGGAGACGCACAAGCAGAATTGGCTAAGTTAGTGCCGAAAGATGCTCACGTTGTATTAGAAGACGATTCAATTGAAACACGACCAGTTGCTGACTTACAGGTAGGTGATTTAATTCGTGTTCAAGCCGGAGAAAATGTGCCAAAGAGACGGGATTATCGAGCGTGGCGAATCACGTCTAAATGAAGCTCTTTTAACTGGAGAATCAAAAGCAGTTAAAAAAGGCCCTGGCGATGAAGTAATCGGGGGCTCAACAAATGGAGAAGGGGTTCTTTATATTAAAGTGAATGAGACAGGTGATCAATCCTTCATCTCTCAAGTTCAGAATTTAATCAGCCAAGCTCAAAGTCAGCCTTCCAGAGCAGAAAATATTGCTCAAAAGGTTGCAGGGTGGCTCTTCTATATTGCTGTTATTGTCGCGCTAATTGCTTTTGTAGTGTGGATGATTATTGGAGATATCCCAACGGCAGTTATATTTACTATTACTACATTAGTTATTGCTTGTCCGCACGCATTGGGTCTGGCTATTCCATTGGTAACCGCCCGTAGCACAAGCTTAGGAGCTAGCCGTGGCTTACTAGTAAAAGACCGCCAAGCCTTAGAAATAGCTCAAGATGCAGATGTGATGATTTTAGATAAAACGGGTACTTTAACAACTGGTGAATTTAAAGTATTAGATGTAAAACTTCTTAATGACAAATATACAAAAGAGGAAATCATTGCCTTATTGGCAGGTATTGAAGGAGGATCTAGCCACCCAATTGCTCAATCAATTATAAGTTTCGCCGAGCAGCAAAATATACGTCCAGCATCTTTTGATTCGATTGATGTGATTTCCGGTGCTGGAGTAGAGGGTAAAAGCAGGTGGGCACCGTTACCAATTAATCAGTCAAAAAAAGCCTATGGACGTAATCTTGATATGGATATTCCAAAAGGAGCAACTCTTAGTATCTTAGTAGAAAACGATGATGCCATTGGTGCTGTAGCTTTAGGGGACGAATTAAAACCAACGAGTAAAGAGTTAATTAAAGCTCTTAAAAAGAACAATATTCAACCAATTATGGCAACAGGTGATAATGAAAGCGGCTCAAGGCGCGGCAGTAGATTTAGGGATTGAATATAGATCAAATCAATCTCCACAAGACAAATATGAGTTAGTTAAAACACTTAAAGATGAAGGAAAGAAAGTTATCATGGTAGGTGATGGTGTAAATGATGCTCCTTCTCTTGCCTTAGCAGATGTTGGTATAGCTATAGGTGCTGGAACTCAAGTTGCGTTGGATTCAGCTGATGTCATATTGACTCAATCCGATCCAGGAGATATTGGATCATTCATTGATTTAGCACACAAAACAACTCGTAAAATGAAACAAAACCTATTTTGGGGAGCTGGTTATAACTTTATAGCTATCCCTCTAGCTGCAGGAATTTTGGCTCCTATTGGTATCACATTAAGCCCTGCATTAGGAGCAATCCTAATGTCTGTGTCAACAGTCATCGTCGCCATTAATGCTATGTTATTACGTTTAGATCCAAAAAATAACGGTTAACAGATTGAATGATGGAAACTCCTTAAAGTATCAAGATACAATAGTTTTACAGGAGAAAAAGAGATGTAAGTAATGGCTCTTTGTAAAATCGTGTTGGTAGAAGTAGACGATTTTTCTACCAACACGATTTTTAATTTATTATAGAACTGATTTCTGTTAAAATCCTAAAAGCCACCTATTTCGACAGTTTTATAGCTTGTTATTCTATTTTCTTGACAATAATACCACCGTCTCCACACGTTTTTTAACCATAAAAAGACACCTCCATGAGCATTTGATTATATTGTACCAAATCCAACTTGGAGGTGTTTTTATTTAATTCTCATTTACGGGGGTCAGTGCCAATTAAAATTGCGTATTTTTTTATTTAAAATGTATTAGAATTAAATTCATATAAAATATGCACGAAAAAAATAAATCAAAAATTAAAAAAAGTACAAATTAATGAAGTGATTATTGATAAAAAAATAGTTAATAATTGGTTAAACAAAAATATATAACTCGTTTATAAATTTATAGAAATGAACCATTATAAATCTCCTCTTAAATATTGAAAAAAACCATTGGCAGTGGACATACTTTAAGACTATATATTTCTGAAACTAGTTTCACAATACAAATATTGACATGCAATTATTAATTGGTGGATTTTAAGTTGACATCTACAAAGCTTTAATGTTAGAATACATTCAAAAAAATATATTTGAATGAGGTATTTTTATGATTCAAAATGTTGTTACTTCAATAGTCCTGTATTCTGGGACAGCCGTAGACTTACTTATTATCCTAATGTTATTTTTTGCCAAAAGAAAAAGCAGAAAGGACATCATTAACATCTATTTAGGACAATTTCTAGGCTCTGTTAGTCTAATATTCCTAAGTTTGCTTTTTGCATTTGTCTTAAATTATATTCCTAGTAAAGAGATTTTAGGTTTACTCGGTTTGATTCCAATTTTCCTAGGCCTCAAAGTTTTGCTTTTAGGAGATTCTGATGGAGAAGCTATTGCAAAAGATGGTTTGCGAAAAGACAATAAAAACCTGATTTTTCTAGTCGCTATGATTACTTTTGCAAGTTGTGGCGCTGACAATATTGGTGTCTTTGTCCCATATTTTACCACCTTAAATTTAGCGAATTTGATAGTGGCTTTACTTACCTTTTTAGTCATGATTTATCTCTTGGTTTTTTCTGCCCAAAAATTGGCACAAGTCCCTTCTGTTGGAGAAACTTTGGAGAAATATAGCAGATGGTTTATTGCCGTTGTTTATTTAGGATTGGGGATGTATATCCTGATTGAAAACAACAGCTTTGACATGCTAAGAACTGTGTTCGGCTAGGAGAAAAAATTATGAAAAAAGATAGTATCTGCCAAGTGAATATTATAAATCAACAAAATGTTACAACCGCAACGAACTACCTTGAAAAGGAAAAAGTCCAAAAATCACTTCGTATTTTATCAAAGTTTACCGATAATAAACAGATAAATATCATCTTTTATCTCCTTGCTGTTGAAGAACTCTGTGTCTGTGATATAGCCTGTTTACTAAATCTCAGTATGGCATCTGCCTCCCACCATCTTCGTAAACTAGCCAATCAAAACATCTTGGATACTAGAAGAGAGGGGAAAATTATATATTATTTTATAAAAGATGAGGAAATCAGAGATTTTTTTAATCAACTAGGATAACAACTATTTTTACTACTTTTCCATGATTATAGGGAGATTATATATGAGAATTTTTTGATGAAAATTACTCACAAGAAATACCTACTCGTATCAAATGTTTAAGAAAAAAGTATAATTTAAAGCAAAGCGACCTAGGTAATGCAGGTCAAGTTAGCCAAGTTGAAAAGGGAGGAATTTGAAAGGATTTGTATCTTTTATTTTTTGTTTCATTTATGCCCTATGCTACTGGAATAGTTAGTAGTCATTTCATGAATCATACGGCACAGCTCTTTTATGGACTGATCGTTATTGTTTCAACGGTAGCAAACTGGTTTTTACATAAAGTAATTGATAAACCCAATATAGATCAGAAAGAATTACTTGAAGCTACCGCACAATATAGGAAGTTATTGATACCTGACCTAATAATTAAGGGAGTGGGATTGATTCTATCCTTAATTCTCTATCCTCCGATTATGATGTATAGTGTTTTAATTGCGGCATTTTACATCATAACTTTAAAAACACTATCCGAAAAAAGAGTGAATAACTAAAAAACGGTGACCAAAGTTAGGTGTATTATTTTAATGCTTAGAGACCTAAACTATTCCCCTATTTTAAAAATATTGATTCAGATTTTATGAAATTAAAAAGTAGATATTGTTCAGAAAATCCTTGATATTACGCTGTTTTTAGTCCAACTGAAATCCATACTTTCCAAACCAGGTCTTAAGAAAGCTCGTAAAGCTAGCCAGTTCTCAAAACGTTAATTCGTTGCTGGACAGCAGAGTACAAACGAAAACACTTTGCAGCTTGCAAGGTGTTTTTTTTTGTATGAGAACTACTGGCGGTGCGCAATTAGGATAGCTCTAGCGACTTTAGTCGCATAGAGATATGCTATGCACAGTTGCCCCAAGAAAACAAGCGAAGCGATGTTTGATTGGGTGGCAACCACTGCACTCAAAACGTTAATCAATACGATTAAATCAACGTTTTAAGCTCATCAAGGCTTTGCTTTATGGCTGCCTTTTGGTAAGGGATTCTGAAAAAAATGACTTAAATGTTATTTGTGTTTTGTCTTCATCTTGAAATTCTTATAACAATGTGATATATTTATAACAGATAAGATGTGATATATTTATAACACATTAAAAGGAGATGGAGAAAATGAAAATGTCGAAGAACTTAAAGATAATCCTTTATATCGCTAGCGTGCTTATTGTTGTATGTTTAGTATTATTGCTGGGGAATCACCTACCGATTCTAGCGAAAGGTGCTATTATGACGACGGCTTGGCTTCCTTCGTATTTGGTTTGTACGATGATATCGGTCCTCTCAAAATCAACCTATCAAAAGAAAGAGAAAAAAATGTTTGGGATTACTGCAAAATTATATACAGTGCTTGTATTTCTCTCGTCCTCAATCTATACTATTGGAGTTTGGCTTCTAACTCCTGGTTCTGTGATTAAGAATATAATGTTAGGAATTGGATTAGGTGTTCAATTGTTATTAATGTTTTACTTCTTATTCAAGAGAATTAATGAAGAACCCGATGAACGATTTTATAGAAATATTGCAAAGTCCTCTTCCATTTTGTTTACAATAGCAATCTTTATATTATTGGGAATGGCAACCTTGATAGCTTTCTGTAAAGTTTTCGTTTTGAATGCTGGATTCCTTTATATTTTGGTGGCTTTTTTACTCTTATTATTTGCCATTACTTACTTTATCACTGAAAAAAGGGGATGAAATATGGCGAAAGAAAGTAAAATAAAGACTAACTTGAAAGAAGTAAGGGAAGCTTATGGTATGACTCAACAAGATTTAGCAGATCATGTAGGAATACGGAGAGAAACGATTGTTCACTTGGAAAATAACCGCTACAACCCTTCGTTGGAAATGGCTTTAAAAATAGCGCAAGTCTTTAATAAACAAGTGGAAGAACTATTTCGTCTGAAATAAGAGAAGTGAAACAATCCAATTGATTTGTGTATCAGTTTTTGGAAGCTTGTTATTCTAAGGCGAGGTAGTGGTAAGAGGGAGTGTTTTCAAAGGAGTTATTTTTGACTACATCTTAGTTAAAACGCTTTCAAAAATAAGATAATAGTTTATTTTTCAAGCATTTTAACCCAATAATAGAACTTTTTAGGTCGAAATGCTCTCAAAAACGCTAATGTTTCTCTAATCTACTCACTTTTGAGATCTTGCATATTATGTAGTTATCATACAAAAATGATAAAAGTGAATGAATACATTTATTTGAAAGATAATATTGTTATATACTTCAAACATATTATCAGTAAAAAGGGTTTTATACGTCTATTAAATATCTTTTTGATTTTTTTAGCCATAAAAACCTCACATAATAATGAATGTATATTTTACAAATTATGCTTTTTATATATGACTTAAATATGTATTTAAACTTAGCAAAGGATATAATAAATTATCTAAAAATAACATTAAAAATTAAAAAAATGATTAATTATTACTATTTGGCAACACACCTCAAAAAAACCTTTGTTTGTAGGAATTGTAGGATATATTAAAAAAATTTAAAAAAAAGTTTTTTTAAAATTTGTTGACATATCTCTAGATAGTGTTATAATCTATAGATGTCAGGGAGGTCCTGATACTAAATATATAATAATCCATTAGAGGAGAAACAATTATGAAAAAAAGTATTGCTTACATCAGCTGCAGTTCTTGCAGTATTCGCTTCATCAGCAGCAGTTTTTCGCTAACGACGGTAACGTTCACACTGGAAACCTTGATAACAAAACTGAAGCAACTGGTGGTGACTTCTTCACAAACAACGAAGGTGGTCTTACTCAAGCTGCTAAAGATGGTCTTAACAACGTTGACGCAGATTCAACTAAACAAAAAAATTTGAAGATGCTCGGTGAACACATCGAACCAAAAACGTGATGCTAACGGAAACATCATCAAAGATGAGTTTGTAGTTACTGATAAAGCTAACGCTAACAAAGACGCTAAAGAAGAAGCTAAAGCTGTTAAAGCTGCAGAAAAGAAAGCTCCAGCAGCTAAAGCTGAAGCTAAAGCTCTTCCAAACACAGCAGCTGTTAAATAATTAACTGCTATTGCTAAAAAGAATATCACTGGGGCTAGAGCTTCGGTGATATTTTTCTATGGATAAAGAAAAGGATTTGACATTTCATGAGTAATCATAATCGTAAATCTACTGGATCTCGCAAAAAACTGATTGCTGGGATTTCAGCCTTAGTCATTGCTGCTTTGGCTATCTTCCTTGGCTTCCAGTTTATGTCTCCGACAGCATCGTCCTCTAATGGTGTTAAGAGTGTTTTAACGACTAAAAAAGCAAACACTTATAAAGTTTCAGATGAGGAGAAAGCCTACCTCAAAAATAAATTTGATGGTCTTGAGGCGACAAACCCTGATACTATCGCTTATGTCTATGCACCAGGGACTAAATTGGATGAGCCAGTTGTTCAAACAACGGACAATTCAACCTACTTAGATAAAACATTTGATGGAGGAAACGTTCCATATTTGGGAACGGTCTTCATGGATACAGACAATAAGAAAGATTTCAGCGATCGTTTGACTTGGCTCTTCGGTCATGCTCGAGGAAGTAAGGTTGCTGATAGTCGTATGTTCAACGATGTTAACTACTATAGTGATCAGTCATTTTTCGACAAACACAAATATGTTGTTATTGAGACGCCTCAACGTAAGTATTATTATGAAGCGCTTGCTATGGTAATTGTGCCTGAAGACACAGCTTTCTATCGTACATCATTTGAAAGTGATAAAGACTTTAAACAACAGTTGGATATCATCTATGATCAAGCAAGTGTTAAAAACAAGGATTTGAAGGTTAATGCTTCGGATAAATACCTCGTTCTTTCGACTTGTCGTGAGGAAGATGAAACGATTCGTGCTAATCTCTACTTGCGTCAAATTCCAGACTCTGAAATGTCTGATTTGTAGCTAAACATGGTAAAGATTTGGAATACACACCAACACGTTAATTATTAACAGAACTCTACTTCGTATGAAGTAGGGTTTTTATCTTGTCTAAGAAAACTGATGTTTTCAATCGTCATGGAATTGAGATGTAACCGTTTATTAATCTTTTTTATCATCAATGGATAAGTTTTTTTGGTACACTAGAGGTATGAAAAAGGAGAGTATTATGAAACAGAGCCAGGCTAAAAAGCGTGACAATGCGATGACTAATAAGATTTTGATGGGGTTGATTGCTCTCGTCTTAGGTTTGCTTTTTCTTGAGATTTTAATTGTTCATAGTAAGAACGAACAGCAAAAGAATGCCTCGAACCAAGTACAGACAGCACGTATCATGGCTAATGGGGACTTGCTCTATCATGACGGTCTCTATATGAGTGCCCTTCAGTCAGATGGTAGCTATGATTTCACGGAGAATTTTACTTATGTGAAGCCGTGGTTACAGCAGGCTGATTTGGTCTTGGGTGATTTTGAGGGAACGATTAACCCTGATTATCCTTTGTCAGGCTATCCTCTGTTTAATGCTCCTCAATCAGTGACAGCAGCTATCAAGGATGCTGGCTATGATGTTATGGATTTGGCTCATAATCATATCTTGGATTCAGGCTTAGAGGGAGCTTTTACAACGGCTGATGCTTTTAAAAAAGTGGGAATTGATCCTATTGGTGTTTACGAAAAGCCGGTGCGAGACAAGGCGCCACTTCTCATCAAGAATGTTAATGGTATCAAAGTTGCAATACTTTCCTATGCTTATGGTTACAATGGTTTAGAGTCGAACTTGACGGATAAAGAGGTTGCAGACCACTTATCGAATTTGGATGAAAAACGTATGAAAGCCGAGATTCAGCGTGCCGAAAAAAAGAAGCGGATATCACGGTTATCATGCCTCAGATGGGTGTTGAATATCGTTTGGAACCGACAGATGAACAGGTTAAACTCTATCATAAGATGATTGATTGGGGTGCTGATATTATCTTTGGAGGTCATCCTCATGTGGTAGAACCTTCTGAGGTGGTTAAAAAGGATGGACAGCAAAAACTTATTATTTACTCAATGGGTAATTTCATCTCAAACCAGCGCATAGAGACCATGGATGGTGTGGATAGTGCAGAGTGGACAGAGAGGGGTGTCTTAATGGATGTCACCCTTGAGAAAAAGAATGGTCAAACCACGATTAAGACTGCTCAAGCACATCCGACTTGGGTTAACCGTACGCCTAAAGGAACAAGTTCGCCAGAGGGATACCCTTTGTATACTTACCAAACTTATATTTTAGAGGATTTCATTAAAGGTGGTAAATATAGAAATAAACTAGATGAAGAAACCAAAGAGCGTATAGATACTGCTTATAAAGAAATGAATGCCCATGTTAATTTAAAATGGAAATAAAGCTAAGATATCGCCTGAATTTGGCGATATTTTTTTGTTTATCGACAAGTTACCCACAGACTTATCCACAGGTGTGGAAAAGTCTGTTGATAGTGTTGAATCTTGATTTTTTTCAAGGTTTTTAAAAAGAAGGAAATTATTTAGGTTGTGAACAAGTTTATCCACAAGTAATTGGGTCAGAGAGAGGATATTTTTTTATAAACGATATTAGTTAAATTCCTCGGAAACATTCGTCTTTTTCAAGAAAAAAAGATGCAAATTTCATAAAAAAATAGCATTTTTTTAATCAAAAATATGCTAAAATTATACAAAAATAAAAATGATGGAGGCTTCTCATGAAAGCGATTATTACAGTTGTAGGTAAGGACAAAGCAGGTATTGTTGCGGGTGTTGCGACTAAGGTGGCAGAACTTGGCTTGAATATTGATGATATTTCTCAAACAGTTCTTGATGAATTCTTTACCATGATGGCGGTTGTATCATCAGAAGACAAACAAGATTTTACACACCTACGTGCTGAATTGGAAGCCTTTGGTGAGTCATTGAACGTTAAAATCAACATCCAAAGTTCAGCAATTTTTGATGCTATGCACAACTTGTAAGATAGGAGTAGCTTAAAATGGATATTAAACAGGTCACAGAAACCGTTGCCATGATTGAGGAGCAGAACTTTGATGTTCGTACCATTACCATGGGGATTTCACTCCTAGACTGTATCGATTCAGATATCGATAAGGCGGCGGAAAAAGTCTATAACAAGATTGTATCTAAGGCTAAGAATTTGGTAGCTGTTGGTGACGAAATTGCGGCTGAACTTGGTATTCCGATTGTTAATAAACGTGTGTCTGTTACTCCGATCTCAATCATCGGTGCGGCAACAGATGCAACAGACTATGTACCTTTTGCGAAGGCGTTAGACCGAGCAGCTAAGGAAATCGGTGTTAACTTTATTGGTGGTTTCTCTGCACTCGTTCAAAAGGGCTATCAAAAAGGTGATGAGATTCTTATTAATTCTATTCCACGTGCGCTTGCAGAGACTGATTTTGTCTGCTCATCTGTCAACATTGGTTCAACAAAGACTGGTATTAACATGACAGCAGTACGTGACATGGGACGTATCATCAAAGAGGCTTCTGAGGCAGATCCAATGGGCCCAGGTAAATTGGTAGTCTTTGCTAATGCGGTTGAAGATAATCCATTTATGGCGGGTGCCTTCCACGGTGTTGGTGAGGCTGATGTTGTAATCAATGTTGGGGTTTCAGGTCCTGGTGTTGTGCAACGTGCAGTTGAGAAAGTTCCAGGCGAAAGTTTCGATGTTCTAGCTGAAACAGTTAAGAAGACCGCCTTCAAAATCACACGTGTTGGTCAGTTGGTTGGTCAAATGGCCAGCGAACGCCTTGGTGTCGAGTTCGGTATTGTAGATTTGTCTCTTGCGCCAACACCAGCAGTTGGTGATTCAGTAGCCCGTGTACTTGAAGCGATGGGTCTTGAAGTTGTTGGTACGCATGGTACTACTGCAGCTCTAGCCCTTCTTAATGACCAAGTTAAAAAGGTGGTATCATGGCATGTAACCAAGTTGGTGGTTTGTCAGGTGCCTTTATTCCAGTTTCTGAAGATGAAGGTATGATTGCAGCTGTTCAATCTGGTCATATCAACCTTGAAAAACTGGAAGCTATGACAGCTATCTGTTCTGTTGGTCTAGATATGATTGCTATTCCTGCTGATACGCCAGATACAACAATCGCGGCCATGATTGCTGACGAAGCAGCTATCGGTGTCATTAACCAGAAAACAACAGCTGTTCGTATCATTCCTTATGGTAAGGAAGGTGACATGTTGGAACTTGGAGGTCTTCTTGGTTATGCACCGGTAATGAAAGTAAACAAGGCTTCATCGGCTGATTTCATTGCGCGTGGTGGTCAAATCCCAGCTCCTGTTCACAGCTTTAAAAACTAAGCGTATGATAAATGCTTTACCAATTGGTAAGGCATTTTCTGATGGTCTCGCTGGCTAGATAGTCGAGGGGATTTGTGCTATAATGAATTCAAAAATGACGGAAAGAAGGGGTGCTATGAGTAAGGTTAAGTTGTATATTGCGAGACACGGCAAAACGATGTTTAACACCATTGGTCGTGCACAAGGTTGGTCTGATAGCCCTTTGACCCCGTTCGGTGAGGAAGGTATTCGTGAATTGGGGGTAGGTCTGAAAGCAGCAGGTATCCCTTTCAAGGCCGCATATTCTAGTGATTCAGGTCGAACGATTCAAACCATGGATATCATTTTACGTGAGACGGGTTTAGAAACTATTCCTTATAAACGTGACAAACGTATTCGTGAGTGGTGTTTTGGTAGTTTAGATGGTGGCTATGACGGTGAACTTTTCTATGGTGTGCTACCGAGAACAGATGCTTTTCAAGGTAAGGATTTGCATGAGGTAACTTATCCTGAGCTTGCACAAGGTATCCTTGATGTGGATACGGCTGGTTGGGCAGAGCCTTGGGAAGTGCTCAGAAAACGTATTTTAGAGGGGTTCACAGCTATTGCAGAAAATCTTGAGAGGTCTGGTGGCGGTAATGCTATCGTCGTTAGTCACGGCATGACCATTGCAACCTTTGCTTGGTTAATTGATCCTTCTGTCGAGCATCCTTCATTGGACAATGGTTCGGTTACTGTTGTTGCTTATGAAAATGGTAAATTTACATTAGAAGCACTTGGCGATATGACTTATCGTCAGGTTGGGCGAGAGATAATAGAAAAAGAAAATGGTAAAAAATAACTATCCAAGTCGCCGTCAGGCGAAAAAGCAAACCAACTGGTTTTTGGTTATCAGTAGTGTCTTAATTGCAGTTCTTTTAGTTGCAGCAGGACTTTATTCAGTATTTGGTGTCAGTCGTACAGTCCAACAAACCAATGGATCGTCAGTAACAAAAAGTAGTAAGCAAGCTACCGATGCGACTCAAAGCAAGGATACAAAGGGACTACCTGATGTATCGCCTAAAGACTGGCAATTGCTTTTTGGTAAATCGAGATAATAAGTCTAAAGAACTTAACCCTGAGATTGCTGATGTCGATGGTGTTTCTGTAGATGCAAGAATTGCTAAGAACGTTAAGGAGTTTTTTTAGCAGCTGCTCAAGAAATTGATCCAAGTTATCACTTGATATCAGGTTATCGTAGTGTTGCTTATCAGACAGAACTTTATAACAGTTATGTTCAACAGGAAATGGCTGCTGACCCAAGTTTGACGGAGTCTCAGGCGGAGAAAAAAAGGTTCAAACCTATTCACAACCACCAGGAGCGAGTGAACACCAAACAGGTCTTGCGATTGATATGAGTACTGTAGATAGCTTAAATGAAGCAGATCCAGATACAGTAGCTAAAGTCAAAGAGTTGGCGCCGAAATATGGCTTTGTTCTTCGTTTTCCAGATGGTAAAACATCGTCAACGGGTGTAGGTTACGAGGATTGGCATTTCCGCTATGTTGGTAAAGAGTCAGCAGAGTATATGACTGAACATAATCTTACTTTGGAGGAATATTTGGCATTATTAAAGGAGAAAGCTAAGTGAGACGACGTTTTAAACTAAAAGCCTTCATAACCTTAGTTGCTGTTTTCGCTTTGGGTATTGTCTTACCTTTGATTCTTCATGTCTCTACAGATGATAATGCTCGTTCGGTAAAGGTTGCTTACACGCAGCAAGAGTTTATTGAGACCTTAGCTCCAACAGCTCAAAAGATGTCCAAAAACTATGGTGTGCCAGCGTCAATTCTCCTTAGCCAAGCTGCATATGAGTCGAATTATGGTAGCAGTCTTTTATCTGTTAAATACCATAACATCTACAGTCTGCTAGCTCAGCCGGGTCAAGAACGTATTCGTTTAAAAGATAGTATCTATAGTAAAGGTAAGTGGCAATACCAAAAGGTGGATTTTGCGGTTTTTAAGGATTGGTCAAGTTCTATGATGACTTATTTAGAAGAGCTTCGCCAAGGAACGTGGGGTGAGTCAACCTATAAAGAGGTGGCAGGAACGACTAGTTATAAAGTTGCGGCAGAAAAACTACAAGCTGCGGGTTTTAGCAGTGATCCAGAGTACGCCAAACACCTCATATCTATTATTGAGACCTATCATTTGTCAAAATATGATCGATAAGATTAGAGTACCTCGGAGGTGCTCTTTTTTTGCTTCTCTAGGTCTTGAGATGTATTTTTAGCACTCTCTCAAAAAGAGTGCTAATTTTTTGGTTTTTTGGGTTGACATGTTCAAGTTTAGGTGTATAATAGAATCATAAGTTAGCAGTCGATGCATTAGAGTGCTAACAAATAGAAATGAGGTGACATCGTGATTACGCAAAGGCAAAACACTATTTTGAATTTGATAGTTGAGATGTTCACTCGTACACATGAACCGGTTGGTTCTAAAGCATTACAAGAATCAATTGATTCGAGTTCAGCGACCATTCGTAATGACATGGCCAAGCTAGAAAAGATGGGCTATCTTGAAAAAGCTCATACTTCTAGTGGGCGTATGCCAAGCCGAGCAGGTTTCCAGTATTTCGTCGCTAATTCTTTAAATCTTGATGCGATTGATGAACAAGATGTTTATCAAGTGGTCAAGGCCTTTGATTTTGAAGCCTTTAAACTTGAAGATATCTTGGATGCAGCGGCGAAGCTGCTGGCAGAAATGACAGGATGTACAGCAGTGATTCAAGATGTGGAACCGACACGACAACGTCTGACTGGATTTGACATTGTTCATCTATCCAATCACGACGCTTTAGCGGTTCTTACTCTAGATGAATCTAAGCCTGTGACAGTTCAGTTTGCTATTCCAAAAAATTTCTTGTCTAGTGATTTGGAAATTCTTCATAAGCTTGTTCAAGAACGTTTTTTGGGAAACACTGTCTTAGATATCCATTACCGATTGAGAACTGAGATTCCTCAGATTGTGCAAAAGTATTTCAAGATAACAGATAATGTTCTAGATTTGTTTGATTATATCTTTTCACAACTTTTTAAGGAATTGATTTTCATCGAAGGTAAGGTTGCATCACTGACCTATGCCGACTTAAAAACCTATCAATTTTTGGACAATCCACAACATGTGGCACTTGAGCTTCGATCAGCTATCTCCGATGATGAAGTGACCAAGATTTCGGTTGCAGAATCAACTGAAGAAGCGCTTGAAAATGTCACAGTTATGAGTCATAAATTCCTGATTCCTTATCGTGGAATGGCGCTCATGCATGTGATTGGCCCAGTTGAAATGGATTATCGTCGCATGGTTAGTTTGGTCAATGTTATTAGTAGAGTTTTGGTTATGAAGTTGACGGATTATTACCGTTACCTCAATAGTAACCATTATGAAGTTAGCTAAGATATAACATTTAAAAAGTATAGAAAGAGGTGTATGCCTTGACTGAAGATATTAAAAAAGAAGAAGTGAAAGAAGAGGAAGCTACTGAGACAACTGAAGAAGTTGTAGAGGAAGTAAGCGAACCTTCTGAACTTGAAGAAGCCCAAGCGCGTGCCGAAGAATTTGAAAACAAATACCTTCGTGCCCATGCAGAAATGCAAAACATTCAGCGCCGTGCCAATGAAGAACGTCAACAATTGCAAAAGTATCGTAGCCAAGATTTGGCAAAAGCGATTTTGCCATCACTTGATAACCTTGAACGTGCTCTTGCCGTTGAGGGTTTGACTGATGATGTCAAAAAAGGCTTGGAAATGGTGCAAGAAAGTTTAGTACATGCTCTTAAAGAGGAAGGGATTGAAGAAATCCCAGCAGATGGTGATTTCGATCACAACTTCCACATGGCGATTCAAACAATGCCTGCAGATGATGAACATCCAGCAGATACGATTGCACAAGTTTTCCAAAAAGGGTATAAACTCCACGAACGCGTCTTACGCCCAGCTATGGTAGTTGTATATAATTAATTGAAAACTTGTCCGAAATGACAGAAAACTATGAATGAAAGATAAAAAAAGCAAAATAGAAATTAAAGTAAAAAGGGGAAAAACATATGTCTAAAATCATTGGTATTGACTTAGGTACAACAAACTCAGCAGTAGCAGTTCTTGAAGGAACTGAATCAAAAATTATCGCAAACCCAGAAGGTAACCGCACAACTCCATCTGTTGTGTCATTCAAAAATGGTGAAATCATCGTTGGTGACGCTGCAAAACGTCAAGCAGTAACAAACCCAGATACAATCATCTCTATCAAATCTAAGATGGGTACTTCTGAAAAAGTTTCTGCAAACGATAAAGAATACACACCGCAAGAGATTTCAGCTATGATTCTTCAATATTTGAAAGGTTATGCTGAAGATTACCTTGGTGAAAAAGTAACTAAAGCAGTTATCACAGTTCCTGCTTACTTCAACGATGCGCAACGTCAAGCAACAAAAGATGCTGGTAAAATCGCTGGTCTTGAAGTAGAACGTATCGTCAACGAACCAACAGCAGCAGCCCTTGCTTATGGTTTGGATAAGACTGATAAAGAAGAAAAAATCTTGGTATTTGACCTTGGTGGTGGTACATTCGACGTATCTATCCTTGAACTTGGTGATGGTGTCTTTGATGTATTGGCAACTGCAGGGGATAACAAACTCGGTGGTGATGACTTTGACCAAAAAATCATCGACTACATGGTTGAAGAATTTAAGAAAGAAAATGGTATCGACTTGTCAACAGACAAGATGGCTCTTCAACGTTTGAAAGACGCAGCTGAAAAAGCTAAGAAAGACCTTTCTGGTGTTACTTCAACACAAATCAGCTTGCCATTCATCACTGCTGGTGAGGCTGGACCTCTTCACTTGGAAATGACATTGACTCGTGCGAAATTCGATGATTTGACTCGTGATCTTGTAGAACGTACGAAAACTCCAGTTCGTCAAGCCCTTTCAGATGCAGGTTTGAGCTTGTCAGATATTGACGAAGTTATCCTTGTCGGTGGTTCAACTCGTATCCCTGCCGTTGTAGAAGCTGTTAAAGCTGAAACTGGTAAAGAACCAAACAAATCAGTTAACCCTGATGAAGTAGTTGCCATGGGTGCTGCTATCCAAGGTGGTGTTATCACTGGTGATGTCAAAGATGTTGTCCTTCTTGATGTAACTCCATTGTCACTTGGTATTGAAACAATGGGTGGAGTCTTCACAAAACTTATTGACCGCAACACTACTATTCCAACATCTAAATCACAAGTCTTCTCAACTGCAGCAGACAACCAACCAGCCGTTGATATCCACGTTCTTCAAGGGGAACGCCCAATGGCAGCAGATAACAAGACTCTTGGACGTTTCCAATTGACTGATATCCCAGCTGCACCTCGTGGTATCCCACAAATCGAAGTTACTTTCGATATTGATAAGAACGGTATCGTATCTGTTAAAGCTAAAGACCTTGGAACTCAAAAAGAACAAACAATTGTCATCCAATCTAACTCTGGTTTGACAGATGAAGAAATTGAAAAGATGATGAAAGATGCTGAAGCAAATGCTGAAGCAGATGCAAAACGTAAAGAAGAAGTAGATCTTCGTAACGAAGTTGACCAAGCTATCTTTGCGACTGAAAAAACAATCAAAGAAACAGAAGGTAAAGGCTTCGATACAGAACGTGATGCTGCTCAATCAGCTCTTGATGACCTTAAGAAAGCTCAAGAATCAGGCAATCTTGATGACATGAAGGCTAAATTGGAAGCTCTTAACGAAAAAGCTCAAGCTCTTGCGGTTAAACTTTACGAACAAGCTGCAGCAGCACAACAAGCTCAAGCAGGAGCAGAAGGTGCACAAACAGCAGATAACTCAGGCGACGACGTCGTAGACGGAGAGTTTACGGAAATAAAATAGTCCAGTGGACTATTTTATCCCGAGCTTGAAAATCAGGAGAGCGAGGTAGTTATGAATGACTAATCACTAAAGTGATTGTCATTCTACGGCAATCGCTATGGCGATTTGCCTAAACGCCCCACTAGTTCAAAAACAAAGTATAATCGACTTTGTTTTTGAACGTCGTAATGATAAAAAGAAATCCAGAGGTTGCAACCCAGCCTCTGTTTTTCGGTAAAATAGAGGATGTTGCGTATGAAAAAAGTACTTTGTATCATTTATCCTAATTTTTCTCTTTATGAGATAACCACTTTAACAAGTACTTTAGCCCTGTCTTTTGACGTAACAATTGATTATGTGGCTTCAGAACATTCGATAGTTATATCTGAGGATGGCTTACCCTGTCAACCGACCAAAACATTGGATCAAATCCGTATAGAAGAGTATTCTTGTGTGATTTTGCCAGGAATGGTTAATATTGGACCTGCTCTACAGGATGAAAAATTGATATCGTTTTTGAGGGAGCTTGGTGAGCAAGATGTCTTAATTGCAGCCATTTCTTCAGCCTCCCTTTTATTAGCCAAAGCAGGCTTGTTGAAGGACACGAAATTTACAGGTGGAATTTGGCAAAACTTCTTTGACTATTTTGAATTTCTTCCTCGTGAGAATTTCCAACCGAAAGTGGTTGTGCAAGATAAACAGATCATTACGGCTATAGGATTCGCACATCAAGAGTTTGCAAGGAAAGTGATTCTAAGTCTAGGGTTGGCAGAAAATACGGGCAACTATTTTAAAGAAAAAAACGAGTACTCTGAAGAGGATTTGTTATTTACTCTATCAGATGAAGAGTTTGATCAAGTGAAGCGAAGTATAGAAAACACCCTCTAAAGATTTACATAAAAATTATAGAAAGGAACAAAGAGTGTTCGAGAAATTGAACACGAGCGGAAAGCTTGGAAATTAGATAAACCTCCTAAGAAATCAGGATTTCTTGTCGGTTTCCTAAATTTCAGTCGCTTTCTGTTCGCTCTTAGTATCTTGTATGAACAATACCGAATATTACGATCGTCTTGGGGTATCTAAGGATGCCTCTCAAGATGAAATTAAACGTGCCTATCGTAAGATGTCTAAGAAATACCACCCAGACATTAATAAAGAACCAGGTGCGGAAGAAAAATATAAAGAGGTCCAAGAGGCCTACGAAACTCTAAGTGATGACCAAAAACGTGCAGCCTATGACCAATACGGACCAGATGGTGCGAATGGTTTTGGTGGTCAAGGAGGCTTTGGAGGCTTCGATGGTGGTGCAGGCTTTGGAGGTTTTGAGGATATCTTCTCTAGCTTCTTTGGTGGTGGTGCTACTCGTAACCCTAATGCTCCACGTCAAGGTGATGATCTTCAGTACCGTGTCAACCTAAGCTTCGAAGAGGCGATTTTTGGTGCCGAAAAAGAAGTGCACTATAATCGTGAAGCGACATGTAAGACATGTTCAGGATCTGGTGCAAAACCTGGAACAAGCCCTGTAACTTGTGGTCGCTGTCATGGTCAAGGGGTTATCAATGTTGATACGCAAACACCACTTGGTATGATGCGTCGTCAAGTAACCTGTGATGTCTGTCATGGAACAGGTCAAGAAATTAAAGAGCCATGTCAAACTTGTCATGGAACAGGGCATGAAAAACAAAGCCACAAAGTATCTGTCAAGATTCCAGCAGGTGTTGAAACAGGTCAACAAATCCGTCTTGCTGGTCAAGGTGAAGCTGGTTTCAATGGTGGTCCTTATGGAGACCTCTTTGTAATCATCAATGTTAATCCAAGCGATAAGTTTACTCGTGATGGTTCAACAATTTACTATACACTTAACATTTCCTTTGTCCAAGCAGCTCTTGGTGATACTGTCGAAGTACCAACAGTTCATGGAAATGTTGAGATGACCATTCCGCAGGAACTCAAACAGGCAAAACTTTCCGTCTAAAAGGAAAGGGTGCTCCACGTCTTCGTGGAGGTTCACAAGGAGACCAACACGTTACAGTTAAGATTGTAACTCCTACGAAGCTAAACGATGCTCAAAAAGAAGCTCTCCTTGCATTCGCCAAGGCAAGTGGAGATGAAAAAATTGCACCACAGAAAAAAGGTTTCTTCAATAAAGTAAAGGATGCCTTAGAAGATTTATAAAGGAAGGACGCTGAAGGCGTCTTTTTCTTTATGTTAAAAATTGTATGGGGTCAGTTGCTAATCGACCTACTTTTTATCCTTGAAAAAATCTGATATGATAATTTTATGGTTAGATACAAAGCGACAATTTCCTATGATGGTACACTTTTCTCAGGTTTTCAAAGACAACCAATTGCACGTTCGATTCAAGAAGAGCTTGAAAAGACTCTCTTACGGTTAAATAGCGGTACAGCTGTCACCGTTCATGGAGCGGGTCGTACAGATGCAGGTGTTCATGCCTATGGACAAGTTATACACTTCGATTTGCCCCAAAAGCGAGATCCAGAGAAGTTACGTTTTGGTTTAGATACGCAATGTCCAGATGATATTGATGTTGTTAGTATTGAACTTGTATCAGAAGAATTTCATGCGCGATACAATAAACACAGTAAAACTTATGAGTTCCTAGTAGATGCAGGGCGACCTAAGAACCCTATGATGCGTAATTACGCTACCCACTATCCTTATCCTTTGAGTTTAGCACCTATGCAGGAGGCTGCTAAGGATTTGGTCGGCACACATGATTTTACAGGCTTCACAGCTTCAGGAACTTCTGTAGAAAATAAAGTACGCACAATTACACAAGCTAGTGTATCTATCGATGAGAAAACTGGATTTTATATCTTTACTTTTTCTGGCAACGGTTTTCTCTATAAGCAAGTTAGAAATATGGTCGGTACCTTGTTGAAGATTGGCAATGGTCGCATGCCTGTTTCGCAAGTTAAGACAGTGTTGGAAAGTCGTGATCGTAATCTCGCAGGACCAACAGCAGCAGGAAACGGATTATATTTGAAGGAGATAAGATATGAGTGATGAATTGATTTTAGCGATTTCGGGGAATGATATTTTTAGTGGTGGCGGACTTCATGCAGACTTAGCGACGTTTACCACTAATAAACAGCATGGATTTGTGGCTCTTACCTGTCTGACAGCTATGACTGAGAATGGTTTTGAGGTTATTCCGGTTGATACTAATGTTTTTAAACAACAACTTGACTCACTAAAAGATGTCCCATTCTCAGCAATTAAAATTGGTTTGTTGCCTAACGTTGAAATCGCAGAATTAACGTTGGATTTTGTTAAAAAACATTCTGATATTCCAATTGTCTTGGATCCCGTTTTAGTATGTAAGGAGACTCATGACGTTGAAGTTTCTCAACTACGTGATGAATTGGTTAAATTTTTCCCTTATACCACGGTTATCACTCCGAACTTACCTGAAGTCGAACTGCTTATAGATAGAAAGGTTAAGACTATTGATGACATGAAGCATGCGGCTAGCTATCTCAATGAATTAGGTGCTAAGACTGTCGTTGTCAAAGGTGGAAATCGCTTGGATGGTAATAAAGCGATAGATGTCTTTTATGATGGAACAGACTACAAATTGTTTGAAGAAGCTGTGCTGGATAAATAATACCGGTGCAGGATGTACATTTGCTTCAAGTATAGCTAGTGAATTAGTTAAAGGATGTTCAGAAACTGAAGCTGTGGCAAATGCTAAAGCCTTTGTTTATGAATCAATTAAACAGTCAAATAAATTTGGAGTAGTTCAATATGCAAAATAAGAAAACAAAAGAGCTAACATTATTAGCTATCTTAACGGCTTTATCAGTGACCTTTGGATTCGTAGCTAAAATTCCGACTCCAACAGGACTCTTAACGTTGGTAGATGCAGGAATCTACTTTACAGCCTTCTATCTTGGCAAGAAAGAAGGGGCAATTGTGGGAGGACTATCTGCATTTTTGATAGATTTGCTATCATCTGCTCCGCAGTGGATGTTTATCAGTTTGTTAATCCATGGTGCACAAGGTTATTTTGCTGGATTTAAAGGTAATTATCGTATCCTAGGCCTTCTGATTGCTACAATTGTGATGGTGGGTGGTTATGCACTTGCTTCAGTATTTATGTATGGAACAGGAGCTTCAATCGCAGAAGTGATCCCTAATTTCTGCCAAAACGCTCTTGGCCTAGTCGTTGGATGGGTATTGTATCAAGGATTCAAAAAGGTTCAATCTAAAAAAGATTAATAGCTTTACTAAAATCCTATTGACAAGTATTGATTTGGGTGATAAGATATAAAAGTTGTCTTAACTGACTTGCCACAAACTTGAAAAGGTTCCAAAACTTTAAAAAAAGTTATTGACAAGACAAGCTAGAGATGATATTATAAATAAGCTGTTTCGCGAGAGACAGCGGACACGAGAAGTAAAAAAACTTCAAAAAAGTGTTGACAAGGTATTCTAGATTTGCTAGAATATAGAAGTTGTCTTAAGAGAGACAAAGACCTTTGAGAACTGAATAAGAAACCAAGTGCAGGGTTATGATAGAAGAATTATAACCTGTCAATTTACAAGAATAAATCGTCAGACGACGGTAATGAGTTAACGCTCGAACAATTATTAAAATTTTTAATGAGAGTTTGATCCTGGCTCAGGACGAACGCTGGCGGCGTGCCTAATACATGCAAGTAGAACGCTGAAGAGAGGAGCTTGCTCTTCTTGGATGAGTTGCGAACGGGTGAGTAACGCGTAGGTAACCTGCCTTGTAGCGGGGGATAACTATTGGAAACGATAGCTAATACCGCATAACAATGGATGACACATGTCATTTATTTGAAAGGGGCAATTGCTCCACTACAAGATGGACCTGCGTTGTATTAGCTAGTAGGTGAGGTAACGGCTCACCTAGGCGACGATACATAGCCGACCTGAGAGGGTGATCGGCCACACTGGGACTGAGACACGGCCCAGACTCCTACGGGAGGCAGCAGTAGGGAATCTTCGGCAATGGGGGCAACCCTGACCGAGCAACGCCGCGTGAGTGAAGAAGGTTTTCGGATCGTAAAGCTCTGTTGTAAGTCAAGAACGAGTGTGAGAGTGGAAAGTTCACACTGTGACGGTAGCTTACCAGAAAGGGACGGCTAACTACGTGCCAAAGCAGCCGCGGTAATACGTAGGTCCCGAGCGTTGTCCGGATTTATTGGGCGTAAAGCGAGCGCAGGCGGTTTGATAAGTCTGAAGTTAAAGGCTGTGGCTCAACCATAGTTCGCTTTGGAAACTGTCAAACTTGAGTGCAGAAGGGGAGAGTGGAATTCCATGTGTAGCGGTGAAATGCGTAGATATATGGAGGAACACCGGTGGCGAAAGCGGCTCTCTGGTCTGTAACTGACGCTGAGGCTCGAAAGCGTGGGGAGCGAACAGGATTAGATACCCTGGTAGTCCACGCCGTAAACGATGAGTGCTAGGTGTTGGATCCTTTCCGGGATTCAGTGCCGCAGCTAACGCATTAAGCACTCCGCCTGGGGAGTACGACCGCAAGGTTGAAACTCAAAGGAATTGACGGGGGCCCGCACAAGCGGTGGAGCATGTGGTTTAATTCGAAGCAACGCGAAGAACCTTACCAGGTCTTGACATCCCGATGCTATTTCTAGAGATAGAAAGTTACTTCGGTACATCGGTGACAGGTGGTGCATGGTTGTCGTCAGCTCGTGTCGTGAGATGTTGGGTTAAGTCCCGCAACGAGCGCAACCCCTATTGTTAGTTGCCATCATTCAGTTGGGCACTCTAGCGAGACTGCCGGTAATAAACCGGAGGAAGGTGGGGATGACGTCAAATCATCATGCCCCTTATGACCTGGGCTACACACGTGCTACAATGGTTGGTACAACGAGTTGCGAGTCGGTGACGGCAAGCTAATCTCTTAAAGCCAATCTCAGTTCGGATTGTAGGCTGCAACTCGCCTACATGAAGTCGGAATCGCTAGTAATCGCGGATCAGCACGCCGCGGTGAATACGTTCCCGGGCCTTGTACACACCGCCCGTCACACCACGAGAGTTTGTAACACCCGAAGTCGGTGAGGTAACCTTTTGGAGCCAGCCGCCTAAGGTGGGATAGATGATTGGGGTGAAGTCGTAACAAGGTAGCCGTATCGGAAGGTGCGGCTGGATCACCTCCTTTCTAAGGAAAAACGGAATGTACTTGAGTTTCTTATTTAGTTTTGAGAGGTCTTGTGGGGCCTTAGCTCAGCTGGGAGAGCGCCTGCTTTGCACGCAGGAGGTCAGCGGTTCGATCCCGCTAGGCTCCATTGAATCGAAAGATTCAAGTATTGTCCATTGAAAATTGAATATCTATATCAAATTCCATATGTAATTAAATACATATAGATAGTAACAAGAAAATAAACCGAAACGCTGTGAATATTTAATGAGTTAGGTCGAAAGACCAAAATAAGGTTAAGTTAATAAGGGCGCACGGTGGATGCCTTGGCACTAGAAGCCGATGAAGGACGTGACTAACGACGAAATGCTTTGGGGAGCTGTAAGTGAGCAATGATCCAGAGATGTCCGAATGGGGGAACCCGGCAGGTAATGCCTGTCACTCATTACTGTTAAGGTAATGTAGAGGAAGACGCAGTGAACTGAAACATCTAAGTAGCTGCAGGAAGAGAAAGCAAAAGCGATTGCCTTAGTAGCGGCGAGCGAAACGGCAAGAGGGCAAACCGAAGAGTTTACTCTTCGGGGTTGTAGGACTGCAACGTGGACTTAAAGATTATAGAAGAACTACCTGGGAAGGTAGGCCAAAGAGAGTAATAGCCTCGTATTCGAAATAGTCTTTATACCTAGCAGTATCCTGAGTACGGCGAGACACGAGAAATCTCGTCGGAATCTGGGAGGACCATCTCCCAACCCTAAATACTCTCTAGTGACCGATAGTGAACCAGTACCGTGAGGGAAAGGTGAAAAGCACCCCGGGAGGGGAGTGAAATAGAACCTGAAACCGTGTGCCTACAACAAGTTCGAGCCCGTTAATGGGTGAGAGCGTGCCTTTTGTAGAATGAACCGGCGAGTTACGATATGATGCGAGGTTAAGTTGAAGAGACGGAGCCGTAGGGAAACCGAGTCTTAATAGGGCGCATTAGTATCATGTCGTAGACCCGAAACCATGTGACCTACCCATGAGCAGGTTGAAGGTGAGGTAAAACTCACTGGAGGACCGAACCAGGGCACGTTGAAAAGTGCTTGGATGACTTGTGGGTAGCGGAGAAATTCCAAACGAACTTGGAGATAGCTGGTTCTCTCCGAAATAGCTTTAGGGCTAGCGTCGATGTTAAGTCTCTTGGAGGTAGAGCACTGTTTGGGTGAGGGGTCCATCCCGGATTACCAATCTCAGATAAACTCCGAATGCCAACGAGATATAATCGGCAGTCAGACTGCGAGTGCTAAGATCCGTAGTCGAAAGGGAAACAGCCCAGACCACCAGCCTAAGGTCCCAAAAATATATGTTAAGTGGAAAAGGATGTGGGGTTGCACAGACAACTAGGATGTTAGCTTAGAAGCAGCTATTCATTCAAAGAGTGCGTAATAGCTCACTAGTCGAGTGACCCTGCGCCGAAAATGTACCGGGGCTAAAACATATTACCGAAGCTGTGGATACCTTTTATAGGTATGGTAGGAGAGCGTTCTATGTGCGAAGAAGGTGTACCGTGAGGAGGCTCGGAGCGCATAGAAGTGAGAATGCCGGTATGAGTAGCGAAAGACAGGTGAGAATCCTGTCCACCGTAAGACTAAGGTTTCCAGGGGAAGGCTCGTCCGCCCTGGGTTAGTCGGGACCTAAGGAGAGACCGAAAGGTGTATCCGATGGACAACAGGTTGATATTCCTGTACTAGAGTATATAGTGATGGAGGGACGCAGTAGGCTAACTAAACCAGACGATTGGAAGTGTCTGGCCAAGCAGTGAGGTGTGATATGAGTCAAATGCTTATATCTATAACATTGAGCTGTGATGGGGAGCGAAGTTTAGTAGCGAAGTTAGTGATGTCACACTGCCGAGAAAAGCTTCTAGCGTTAATTATACTCTACCCGTACCGCAAACCGACACAGGTAGTCGAGGCGAGTAGCCTCAGGTGAGCGAGAGAACTCTCGTTAAGGAACTCGGCAAAATGGCCCCGTAACTTCGGGAGAAGGGGCGCTGACTTATGGTCAGCCGCAGTGAATAGGCCCAAGCAACTGTTTATCAAAAACACAGCTCTCTGCTAAATCGTAAGATGATGTATAGGGGGTGACGCCTGCCCGGTGCTGGAAGGTTAAGAGGAGTGCTTAGCAATAGCGAAGGTATGAATTGAAGCCCCAGTAAACGGCGGCCGTAACTATAACGGTCCTAAGGTAGCGAAATTCCTTGTCGGGTAAGTTCCGACCCGCACGAAAGGCGTAATGATTTGGGCACTGTCTCAACGAGAGACTCGGTGAAATTTTAGTACCTGTGAAGATGCAGGTTACCCGCGACAGGACGGAAAGACCCCATGGAGCTTTACTGCAGTTTGATATTGAGTATCTGTACCACATGTACAGGATAGGTAGGAGCCTATGACCTCGGGACGCCAGTTTCGAGTGAGGCGTTGTTGGGATACTACCCTTGTGTTATGGCTACTCTAACCCAGATAGGTTATCCCTATCGGAGACAGTGTCTGACGGGCAGTTTGACTGGGGCGGTCGCCTCCTAAAAGGTAACGGAGGCGCCCAAAGGTTCCCTCAGAATGGTTGGAAATCATTCGCAGAGTGTAAAGGTATAAGGGAGCTTGACTGCGAGAGCTACAACTCGAGCAGGGACGAAAGTCGGGCTTAGTGATCCGGTGGTTCCGCATGGAAGGGCCATCGCTCAACGGATAAAAGCTACCCTGGGGATAACAGGCTTATCTCCCCCAAGAGTTCACATCGACGGGGAGGTTTGGCACCTCGATGTCGGCTCGTCGCATCCTGGGGCTGTAGTCGGTCCCAAGGGTTGGGCTGTTCGCCCATTAAAGCGGCACGCGAGCTGGGTTCAGAACGTCGTGAGACAGTTCGGTCCCTATCCGTCGCGGGCGTAGGAAATTTGAGAGGATCTGCTCCTAGTACGAGAGGACCAGAGTGGACTTACCGCCGGTGTACCAGTTGTTCTGCCAAGAGCATCGCCGGGTAGCTATGTAGGGAAGGGATAAACGCTGAAAGCATCTAAGTGTGAAGCCCACCTCAAGATGAGATTTCCCATGATTTTATATCAGTAAGAGCCCTGAGAGATGATCAGGTTGATAGGTTAGAAGTGGAAGTGTGGTGACACATGTAGCGGACTAATACTAATAGCTCGAGGACTTATCCAAAGAAAGTAACTGAGACATATTGACAACGATTTGGTTTCTTGATACAGTATAGATATTCAATTTTGAGTTGAGAATACTCAGAGTTAAGTGACGATAGCCTAGGAGATACACCTGTTCCCATGCCGAACACAGAAGTTAAGCCCTAGTACGCCTGATGTAGTTGGGGGTTGCCCCCTGTTAGATACGGTAGTCGCTTAGCGTTTATCCGCCATAGCTCAGTTGGTAGTAGCGCATGACTGTTAATCATGATGTCGTAGGTTCGAGTCCTACTGGCGGAGTATAATTCTCATTGCTGGACGTAGGTCTAGCTTTTTTTGTTTTTATCACCTTTTATAGTGACATATATGTCGCTATTTTATTTCTTATCTATCTCTTATAATAGGTTTCGTAATTAATTTAATTACAAAAATTATATCTATTAATAGGAGGTTGAATGGAACAAGAAGTTTTTGTTCATGCATATGAAGTTGTAAGGCCGATTGTACTTAAGGCTAGTAGACAATATTTCATCCAACTTTGGGATCTTGCTGATATGGAGCAAGAGGCTATGATGACGCTTTATCAGCTTTTAGAAAAGTTTCCTGAATTAAAGTCTGATGATGATAAGTTACGGCGTTATTTTAAAACTAAATTTAGGAATAGACTTAATGATGAGGTTAGAAGGCAGGAGTCTGTAAAACGTCAAGCTAATCGACAATGTTATATTGAAATTTCAGATATTGCTTTTTGTCTTCCAAATAAAGAGTTAGATGCTGTTGATAGGCTTGTTTATGATGAGCAGCTTAATGCTTTCCGTAATCAGTTGTCTTCGGAAGATGCTACTAAGTTAGACCGTTTGCTAGCTGGGGAGTGTTTTAGAGGTCGAAAAAAGATGATCAGAGAGTTAAAATTTTGGATGGTTGATTTTGATCCTTACAATGAAGATGATTAATTCTTAATATAGAACCTTGACTGGCAATATTGTTTAATATGAATAAAAAAACACTTCGAAAGTAGATTCATCTTATCTATCTTTTGAAGTGTTTTTTTAATGTAATGAATTTATTTTTACTGCTATAGGGTTTCCAATAAATCTTGGAAGTTCAATATTTTTCTTTGATTAGGGCTTCTTGGTAAAGTTTCAAGAAGTCTGCATAGATA